>Ga0115565_10004026_pt1 | contig 10159 bp, 9 predicted proteins | sample COGITO_mtgs_1105_FD_87199 | JGI IMG/M metagenome (GOLD analysis project Ga0115565, IMG submission 87199) | Pelagic marine microbial communities from North Sea - COGITO_mtgs_110530 | ecosystem: Environmental > Aquatic > Marine > Epipelagic | place: Germany:Helgoland, sampling site Kabeltonne... | reverse complement strand
GGAGTCTCTTATATGGAGGGAACTAACGAGGAGACTAATTATGCAGTACTAGAAATACATATAGCTTTTATGGTTATAACACTTATTTACGATATTGACTAAATAAATTAGGTAGTGTCAAAATAAAGTATTATCTTTGTATAGAACATTAAAACAAACATTATGAAAGGATTATTCAATTACCTAAGAAACTTTAAAGAAATACACAGTATTAAGCCTTATAAGATAGTTAAACTACCTACAGGTCTAATCGTAAAGCATTACAGAAACGGTAAGCTTATAGCTCAAGACAGATGCACTGAGAGAGTATGTAACAATTGTGTATGCAAATAGACTTAGAACAAGAGATAAGAGACGCTTGGACGTGGGCATTATCTACAGGACACGTTAAGGTAACACCTGTAGTAACTACCTCAGCTTATAAGTACAAGAAGGAAAGAAAGACTGTAAGCCTATTTAAGGTTAAATTAGTCATACATATAGACAATGCTAAGCACGTAGGCGAGAATCTCTATAAACAAGACAGAGAGATGACTAATAAGATAGATGAGATTTACCTACACTACTTTAGACAGTCAGAAGACTATAAAAGATACATAAAGAATGAAGGTTACTTTAACAGAGCTTAGACATATATTAAGGCACTCCAGATGGTTTCTACCTGAATTAGTGCTACAATGTAGAAGAGAATACAATAAAAGAATGAGACCTAAATCTATAATTACTATTAACATATAAAATCAAATATTATGAGATATATAGAGCAAGAGATGGAATGGGATGGAGTATCCTATTACGTAGTAGCTAAGATGTACCAACAAGGCTGTGACTTCGGTGCTAACGGACTAGAGGTAGAATTTGAGACTATCTTAGATGAGAATGATAATGACGTCTTAGATAGCGTAGAATGGGCTCTATATGATGAGTTCGAAAGACAGCTTATAGAAGATTATTAAAATATAATGTTTGTTTGATTAAAGAGTCACTTTGAGAGAGGTGGCTTTTTTTGTTATACTGTTTTTAAATAAAACCTTTAACATTATGACTATAAGTGTACCTACTAATATAAACGACATAACTCTAGGAGAGTTTCAGAAGTTTGATGTAATCAATATAGAGAATCAGGACTCTGACTTTCTGTTACATAAGACTATAGAAATTTTCTGTGGTATAGACCTTAATATAGTATCTAAGTTTCCTTTAAAAGACGCTGAAGACATAGAGAGCGAAATAGCAGGAGTATTATCACAAGAGACACCTCATACAACACAATTTGAGTTAGATGGTGTTAAATACGGTTTTATACCTGACTTATCTCAAATGTCATTAGGTGAGTACATTGACTTAGAAGATGCTTTAAAAGAGACTAAAACGTTTCATAAAGCTATGTCTGTAATGTATAGACCAATAGTAAAAAGCTTTAGTAACCTCTACACAATAGAGGCATATGATGCTTCACCAGAACGGCAGGAGCTAATGAAGTCAGCACCTTTAGGAATCGCTTCATCTGCGGTGGTTTTTTTTTATCATATCGTAAAAGAGTTACTGGAGGTTTCCCAGCATTATTCGAAGACGCTGGAGGAGGAGAGTCTGACTACTCTAGAGAAGCACAGTTCGCCAAAAAATATGGATGGTTTAACAGCCTCTATGCACTTTCTAAGGGTAGTGTCACAAAATTTAAAGAAGTAACAGAGGTAAATCATTTAGAGGCTCTTATGTACTTAGAGTTTGAAAAAGAAAAGGCAGAAATAGAAAGATTACAATATAGAAAAAACAGATAATATGAATAACTTATTTAAACTTACGGATGCTATTAAGACAGAGTTAGAAGGAAACGACCTTCTTAATTCTGTTACTATGGGAGATTTATTTGACATAGATTTACTAAAGAAAAATACTTTCCCAATGGCTCACGTAGTAATGACTACAGCTAATATATCTGCAGAGTCAGGAATGGCTTTTGTCAATATGAGTGTCTTACTATTAGATATGGTAGACGAATCGAAAGAAGAGCAGACAGACCATTATTACGGTAATGATAACGAACACTATATAAAGAATAGTATGTTCGCTGTAGCTACTAAATTAATCTCAGCTCTTACTAGGGGTCAAATGCACACAGATGGTTTTCAGATTGAAGAGGATGTAAATATAGAGTTCTTTAGTGAGAGATTTGAAGACAAATTAGCAGGAGTAGGATTAGACTTTTCTGTAGCTATTAGAAACACTATAGATATATGTTAAAATTTACGAGTCAATATACTAGAGCTTATCAGGTTCTAGACAAGTTTAAGAGGTATGTAGTTCAACAATCTAAGAGTAATCTTACGAAAGGAAAACACAATGCTTCGAGTGCTTTATATGGCTCTATTAAAGGTTATATAAATAAGAAACAAAACAGAAGCTTAGCAGGTAGATTTACAGGAGGCTCTAGTATGCCTTCTTTAACTATAGAAATGAATAGCTATGGAGCTTTTTTAGATAAAGGAGTAAGAGGTAGTAAAAGCAATTATATAAAGAATAGAGATACACCTTATAAGTTTGGTAGAGGTAGAGACAAAAAGAGTGTACCTGTAGCTCCTATACGTAAGTGGGTGCAATCTAAAGGCTTAGACGCTGGTAGTGAATACGCTATAGCAAAATCTATTTATCAAAAAGGTATAGAGAAGACAGGTTTCTTTAGTAAACCATTTGACAAACGATATAAGCTTACTATTAATTTATACCACAAAGCAATAGCAAAAGATATAGCAAATAATATAGCAAACCAATTAGCAAAAAAATTAAGACAAAATAAATTAAAGAAATAAAATGGCACAATACAGAAGTTTAAACGTTAGAAGTCCTTTCTTTACTCAATTATCTACTACTCAGATATTGGTAAACTGTGAAGTTAGATTATGGAAAGGAGACGTAGTTACAGATTTACCTACAGACTATACTTACTTATTAACTAAAGAACCTACTTCTGGAGCTTCTACTTTTGAGGTAGCAGAATTAGCTAGAGACTTTTTAGCTCATACTAGTTCTTTAACTTCTGGCTATTGCTGGATGCAGACTAAAATGGTAGATGGTGACCTAGCAGATGTAGTAGATACTTACTTAATTACAGAAGGTTATACTATTTATACAGAGGGCTTACAGTCTAATGCTCAGTCTCCTGTATATGACTTTGTAGGACTGCCTCTAGATGCTACTAATAAACGTATTATGGTTACAGAGTCAGGAACTAACGTAATACCTTATTATTCTAGTTCTAATGGTGCAGATTACAGTACAGAAGCATATAATTTATCAAATGCTAGCTTAGGTAATACTTTAATAGCAGAAAAGACTAACAGTAGTCAAATGGTTAGAAGTTTTATAGTAACTCCTTCTATGTCTTCTGTATCTTTTGATTTTGATGGTGTTACTGAGAATGTTATAGTAGATGTATTAAGATGCTCTAAATATGAAGCTATTAACTTAATGTATGTTAACAAGTACGGAATGAAAACTTATTTTCCTTTTATACTAAAATCAATAGAAAAAATTAAGAGCTCTTCAGACACTTTTAATAGGTCTTTAGTAGATTACAATGGATTAAGTTCTAATAGTGGCTTACACGCCTCTAGAAGACGCATTACAGGTACTAAGCAATCTTTTGTACTTAACACAGATTGGATAGCTGAGTATTATGTAAAGCAATTAGAAGAGGTTTTGCTATCTGAATACGTATGGCTAGTAAAGGGAGCAGATAATCCTATACCTGTTAATGTAACTACCTCTACAATGGAAAAGAAAACGCATATAAATGATAAACTTATAAACTACTCAATTGAATTAGAAACAGCTTCTAACTATATTAATACAGTAAGATAATGAAGATACCTATTAAGATTTTATTAAGCGATATATTAGACCCTACAGGAGCTCTTACGTGGGGCGATGTAATAGATAATTGGCAGACATACTCTCAAGAGTGGCAGTCTTCTAATGGATTAGGAGTGGTACAAGACGAAGCTCCTATTTTAGATATGTTTGGAGACGAATCTGTAACTATTAAGCAAGTGGTAAAGGATTTAAATGACCCTAAGAAGTTGTTTACTTCTCTATCACGTTCTTTTAATCTACCTGCATCTAAAAAGAATAACAAAATATTTAAACATTACTATAATATAGACATAGTAAACGGCTTAGATAGTAGAGAGCTTATACCTTGTAAATTACTTCTTAATAATGTTACTTATAATGTAGGTAACTTATCTATAGAGGGTGTTAAAATGTCAGGTGGTAAACCTATGTCTTATAAAGTAAGGTATGTAGGTAAATTGAGTGAATTATCTAGGAAAATAGGACAAGATAAATTATCTAACTTAGATTTCTCAAGTGAGACAATAACAAGTTTTAATCCTGCTAATAAGTTTGGTAGTAATACTACAGGTAATATAGTTTTTCCTTTATCCTCTAGGTCTAACAGGATGCTTTATGACTCTACAACTAAGGATATAAACATAGAAGGAGCTAAGAATATTGCTTACATAGATGGTACGTCTATTAATAATAATAAATACGGAATTAATGAGCAAGATTTAGTACCAGCTCTAAAAGTAGGGGTTATTTTAGATAAGATAGCGTCTACTTATGGTGTTTCATTTTCAGGAGTTTTTTCTAAAGATTATGTAAGAGAATTATACTTATGGCTACATAAAACAGATAAACAAAGAACAGGTGATAAAAATACAGCTATATTAAGTAGCTTTAATAGCTTATCTGTATCTAGTATATCAGGTATTACGTTTGGACAAGGTACTATATCTAATATAGGCTCAAGTCTAGACCCTATGACACGCATTAGTATAACTCCTAATTTTACAGGTAATGCTACTGTATTTATTAAGTTCAATAACACAATAGTTATGACTACAAAAGTATCAGGTAGTGCGTCTAGTTGGTTTTTGATGAATAACGACTATGGCATAGTCACTTTTGAGGCTGAGTCTTCTCAGTCAGTTACTGTAGACTTAGACGTAGAAATAAGTCAATTTAATGAAGAGAGCCAAACTTACTCTAATGGTTTTCTTAATGGAACTATAGCTATAGGTAGTGCAGGAACTTTTAAAGTATCGGATAATTTACCTAATATGAAGGTTATAGATTTTATGTCTTCTTTGTTTAAGATGTTTAATATAGTAGCAGAGGTAGATAATGCTTTAAATATAGAGGGCACTCACTTTGATGCTTTTATGAATAGAGGCGTTTTAAGAGATGTTTCTGAGTATATAGATATAGACAATTATGATGTAGACAGACCTAATTTATATAGTGCTATGAGGTTTAAATTTGCAGACCCTAAGGTAGCAATGGAGTTAGGGTATGAGAAAGTTAATGGTAAGAATTACGGAGAATTAGAGTATGAACTTATAGGACAGACAGGTGTTAAGTTATCAGGAAACGAATATGTCTTAGACTTAAAGAATCAAAGAATACCTTTAGAGCCTTTATTTGACTTAACAGACGACTCAGATAGTGGTGTAATTTATACACAATTCGCAGATTTAAAAGGTGCTGAACAACAAATTTCGCCTATGTTTACTTATTTAGCTAAAGTCACTAGCGGAACATCTTTAGCTTTTGATACAGGGGGCTCAGTTTCTCAAATAGTTAATTACATAATGGCTTCTAATATACATACAGATAATGCTGTTCAACCTCTTAATAGTCTTTTAGGTGATGTAGGACTTTATTTTGGTGAAGAGATAAATGAGTACAATCTGTCTAACAATTTAAACGGATTAGGTTTATTTAGTAATTTCTACAAAGGACTTACTGCTATGATGTTTGATGAAGACAAAAGAAGTGTAGTATTTAAGTCTCATATTCCTACATCTATAATAGGTAAAATGTCTTTATCTGACACACTTACTATAAATAACTCTTTTTATAATATCAATAGCATAGATACTAATTACTTAAGTGGAGAGTCTAAATTAGATTTAACCTTAGTAGGTAAAAGTCAATTAAAATATTTTGTAAAAAGTTGTAAGTCAATAACTAATAATTCGTCAAGTGATGTATTAAGAATTACTTACTTAAATGAAGAGGGCTTTATAGAGTCAGCCTCTATATCTGTTTCTGACGATTTATCAATTGAGATAATAGGTGATGTTATTACTTTCAGTCATTCTGAATATACATATGTAAAATGTGCTGATTTAGATACAGTAGATACATTAGCTCCTGACGCTCCAATTGTTACTTACACCAATGTTACTTGTGAGGGATTGACTATAAATTGGACTGAGCCTTATGATAACGTAGGAGTTACATCTTATACTGTGTATAGCGGAGCTACACCAATAGCTTATTTTAATAATACTGTATTTTCTGCAAATATTGCAAGTCTTAGATGTACTACTTCTTTTTCAGGAAGTGTATCTGCTACAGATAGTGAAGGCAATGAGAGCACGCACCCTATTGTTATTGAAACTATACCTACTTGTTCTTTAACAGCACCTACAGGTCTTACTGTTACTAATATAACAGAGACTTCAATGCAATTAAATTATGATGCTTCACCAGATGCAGATGTTAGTACGTATAGAATAACTAAAGACGGTGTTTTTGTTTCCGATGTAGGGTCTCTTAGTGTATCTTTCTCATCATTAACTGCAAGTACGTCATACACGTTAGGTGTTAGTTATATAGACTCTTGTGGGACAGTGTCATCTGAATCAACTATATCTGCTACAACAGATACTGCTAGTACAGGTGGTGTATCTTATATATCTTATTCCTTCTATAACGGAACGGCATCTAATTTAACATATAGCTATACTAACACTTCAGGAGTGCAAGTAAACAATGTTATTTTAGCAGGATTTCAAGAGCAAATTATTTGTGCAGAATCTAATACAGTATCGGCTGATACAGGTATAAGTATTAGTGTAGAAGGAGCTTGTTAAATTATAAAGGGGGTGTAAGAACCCTCTTATTTATATAATTAACAATAGTAAGACCACCTAACAAGGTTAATAGTATTTTTAAATAAAAGACAATGATTAAAATAATGCTTTACTTAATGGACACTTTAGAATATACGTCTCCAGAATTAGATATTGCTAGAGGCTTAAATAAATATCCAGAGAATTGGAAAGAGTTTAAGAGATATATAAAATTTAAAATAAGACAAAAATAAGATGAGAGAAAAACGGAATGTACATATTAATGTAACGTCTAATGTAGCTACTACAATTACTAAAGGTACTGTAGCATCTACAGGTTTAAGCATTTCTCTTAAAGGTGTTGCTGCTGCCGCTAATTTAGCTACAGGAGGCATAAGAGGTATGGCTATGGCTCTAATATCTTCTGGAGTAGGTGCTTTCGTGGTAGCTATAGGTGCTTTAGCAGGTGGATTTATGGGTTTAATAAACCAATCTAGAGACTTTGCTCAGCAAATGAGTAATTTAAAAGCTGTTTTAGGAGACGGTGCTACTCCTGATGCTATTAATGCTTTAAGTGACTCAGCTAAGAGATTAGGAGCTACTACTGCCTTTACTGCTACACAAGTAGGAGAGTTACAAGTAGAATTAGCAAAGATGGGTTTTGACTCTGACCAAATATTAGCGTCTTCTAACGCTGTCTTAGCTCTTGCGAGTGCTTCAGGTACTGACTTAGCTAATGCGTCTGCAATCGCCGCAGGTACGCTTAGAGGGTTTAATTTGACCGCTTCAGACACTATGCGAGTAGTTGATGTTATGGCTTCGTCATTTTCTAAGTCTTCTTTAGATATAAGTAAGTTTCAAGAGTCTATGAAGCAAGTTGCACCTATTGCGTCTACTGTAGGTGTATCTATAGAACAAGCTTCAGCTTCTTTAGCAGTATTAGCAAATAGAGGTATTTCAGGCTCTTTAGCAGGTAATCAACTTAAAAGGATTATGTCTGACTTAGCTCAGAAAACAGGTAAATCTTATAGAGAAAGCTTAACATTAACATCAAAGAAATTAGCAAATGCTACATCTTCGGCACAAAAATTAGCAATAGCAAAAGAATTAGTAGGGGACAGAGCAAAGGGTTCTTTAATAGCTTTAGCTGAGAACGTAACAGAGTTAGATAATCTTACTGTAGCTTTTGAAAATGCAGGAGGGTCTGCAGAAAAAATGGCAGAAGAGAAGCTTAATAACTTAAACGGTGATTTAACTAAACTTAGCTCAGCTTGGAGTGGTTTTATGCTTAATCTAGAAGATGGTGGCGGTATTATGTCTTCACTTGCTAGAGGTTCTGTAAAATTACTAACAGGAACTATAACTTTTTTACAGCAAAAGACTGAACTTATGGGTTTCTTTTGGACTCAGTTTATTAATGATATAAAGAACGGAGGTACTCAGTTTAGTATTATAGGACAGAATATCTTTCTTATGGCTAAAAAAATTCAGCAATTTGGTATAGATGTTAAGTTAGCTTTAGTAGATGTACCTTTCTTTGGTGGTAAAATAAATGAAGAGGAGTTATTAGCACAAAGGAAGTCTATAGATGCTGAAATGGATTATGCTAAAAAGAAAATAATAGAGCTTAAAGTTGTTCAATTTGCTAGAAATAAAGCAACTAACAAAGCTTATGCTGATATGCTACTTAGGAGAGTAGATATTCAGAAAAAAGTAGATACTAAACTTAAGAAATTAGCTACTACATTTGTAGAAGACACTACTAAAAAAGATACAGATGCAGAAAAGGCTTTAATAGCTAGGAGAGAAAAGTTTTTCTTAAAGCTTAAAACTATAGAAGAGAATGCAGAAGATAAGACAGAATTAGAGAAGATAGAGCGTAAAAGACTTAGACATATAGCTGAATTAGAGTTACTTAAACTTAACGAGACCGAAAAACAAGAGGCTGTAAAAAGAATAAATGATTATTACGCAGGATTAACTGCTATACAAAAGAATGAAGATGACTTAAAGATTAGTGAGAAAGCTAAAAAAGACAAAGAAACTGCAGACCTGGAGAGACAAGAGCTAAGAGAGAAAGAAGAAGCTGACAGATTGGCAAAGATTGAAGGGATGTACGGAGTTTTAGATACAGCTTCTGAGATAGCAGGTAAAGAGACAGCAATAGCAAGAGCTTTACAAGCAATAAAATTAGCTATACAATTAAGTGAATTAGCTTCTAAGATGGGATTAATAAAACAAGGATTAATGGCTAGGGCTCAAGGTGCACAAGTAGAGGCTAATATAGATGGTGCTAAAGTAGGTACTGCAACCGCTTCTGGTATGGCTGAAAGTTCAAAGGTAGGTTTTCCTTGGAATATTATTACTATGGCTTCTTATGCTTTACAAGCTGTTTCTTTAGTAAAAGCTTTTACAGGTAGTAAGAAAAAATTAAATAGTATAACTAGCTCTGTAGGTGGTGGCTCTGGTGGCGGAGGCGCTTCTCCTTCTCCTGTTAGTGCTCCTTCTTTTAACGTTATAGGTGCAACTTCTGCAGGTGAGAATATGATTGCAGATACAGTAGCTAGTACTAATAATCAACCTATGAGAGCTTATGTAACTGAGTCTGACATATCGTCTTCTCAGTCACTTAAAAGAAATGCCTTAGATATGGCTTCAATTGGTTAATAACTGTTTTTAAATAAAGATATAATGAATTTAATAGAATTAATAATAGACGAAGCTACAGATATGTTCGGAGTACACGCTCTAAGTTTAGTGTCTAATCCAGCTATACAGTCAGACTTCATAGCTTTAGGAGACGAAAAACCAATCTTATTAGCTGAGGTTTCTCCTGATAAACAAATCCTTATGGGTGCTGTTTTAATACCAGATAAGCCTATTTTTAGACAAGGTAGCAAAGGTCAAGAGGATTACTATGTTTTCTTTAGTGAAGATACAGTATCTAAGACGGCTGAGATGTTTTTTAAGAGAGGTAATCAGTCAAATGCAACTCTAGAGCATAAAGATGTTTTGGACGGAATGACAGTCTTTGAAAGCTGGATAGTAGAAGACCCTGAGATGGATAAATCTAAGAAGTTTGGTTTAAATGTACCTAAAGGAACTTGGATGGTTTCAATGAAGGTAGACGATAAAGAAATTTGGGATAACTACGTAAAGAATGACAAAGTATTCGGTTTCTCTTTAGAAGGTAGATTCGCAGATATATTAGTAGCAGAGAATGTAGAACAGAATTT
>Ga0115565_10004020_pt1 | contig 10174 bp, 10 predicted proteins | sample COGITO_mtgs_1105_FD_87199 | JGI IMG/M metagenome (GOLD analysis project Ga0115565, IMG submission 87199) | Pelagic marine microbial communities from North Sea - COGITO_mtgs_110530 | ecosystem: Environmental > Aquatic > Marine > Epipelagic | place: Germany:Helgoland, sampling site Kabeltonne... | reverse complement strand
TTGAAATTAATGACAAAGGAAATGGATTATATACAGGTGAAATTTCGTTAGAAAATAATGGTGGATTTTCTTCTTTAAGATATCGTTTTGATAAAATTAATGTTGAGAAGTTTTCTAAAGTTATTTTAAAAATTAAAGGGGATGGAAAAAAATATCAATTTAGAGTAAAAGATAATTCTCAAAATTATTATTCCTACATACAAACCTTTGAAACCTCGAAAGAATGGGAACTTGTTGAAATTAACTTATCAGAAATGTATCCTGCATTTAGAGGTAGGAATTTAGAGATGCCAAATTTTTCATCAACCAAAATTGAAGAGATTACCCTACTTATTGGAAATAAAAAAGAGGAGAAATTTCGTTTAGAAATTAGTAAAATTTATCTAGAATAAAACGATTTAAAATAGAAATACTTTTTTGTATCTTTCAAAATTGATAATTCGATAAAATGGAAGAAGATATCCAAAAAAACATAAAACCTCATCCTCCTAAAGAGGAGGACGACTCTGCTGAAAATATAAAAAAAGACGCCAAAGGTCTTTTAGAGAATCTCAAGAAATTTATTGTAGAACTTTTTGATTTTAGACACGATACTGATCATCAAGCAACAATAGATGCTATTAAAGCTGATATTCCTTTTAAAGGAGCCACAGCTTGGATTTTAATTTTTGCTGTTTTTGTTGCTTCTATTGGTTTAAATGCAGATTCAACAGCAGTTGTAATTGGAGCCATGTTAATATCGCCCTTAATGGGGCCTATTTTAGGGATAGGAATGTCTTTCGCTTTAAATGATATCAACACCTTTACAAAATCTTTAAAGAATTTAGGCGTAATGATTGGCTTAAGTTTATTTGCCTCATTTTTATTTTTCTATTTCTTTCCCTTAAGTGAAGATAATTCAGAGTTACTTGGAAGAGTTAGCCCAGATATTAGAGATGTATTAATCGCTTTTTTTGGAGGATTAGCGCTAATGGTAGCTAGAACTAAAAAAGGAACTATTGCATCAGTAATTTTTGGTGTAGCCATTGCAACTGCGTTAATGCCACCCTTATGTACAGCAGGTTATGGTTTAGCAAAAGGTAACTTTTCTTACTTTTTTGGAGCCATGTATTTGTTTACAATTAATACTATTTTTATTGCGTTAGCTGCGTTTTTGGTTTTAAAGTTACTCCGTTTTCCAATGCACAAATATGCTAATGCAGCTAAAAGAAAACGATATTCTACCATTGCAACTATAATAGGTTTAGTAGTAATGATTCCTGCAATTTTTACCTTTATAAATGTTTTTAAAGACAGTCAAATAAACACACAAATTAGTGCATTTACTAAAAATGAAATTAAATCGAACGATTACTATATTTTAATGGAGCAACCTTATTTTGATAAGGAAACACAAACGTTAGAATTTAAGTTTTTTAATGAAGTTAGTGATGCTGAAGAAAATTCTCTTAAAAATAGATTGCTAACAGATCCAAGATATGAATATCTAAAAGAAATTACTTTAAAGGTTAGAGATAGTGATACCAAAAGTTTTGAAGTAATTACAACCGCTTATAAAGAAAATAGAGAAGAGCTTCAAGAAAGTAAAAATATTATTGCAGGTTTACAAAAACAAATTACGGCTTTACAGGAAACAATAATTAGCTTGAATCAAAGAATTGAGCAAGACGAATCTTACAATAATCAAAAAGTAATTGCATTTAGTACCATTGCAAAAGATGCCAAAATTAGATATACAGATATTCAGCAAATAGGTTTTGCGAAAATGTTGTTTTCTAAAGATTTTATTAAAATTGATACCATTCCTGTAGCTACTATTAAATGGAGAGCAAAAATGGCAGATAGTATTATTGCACCCAAAGAGCGAGAATTAAGAACTTGGTTGCAAGCAGAAATGAAGTTAGATACTTTATTTATTAAAAGGGAAAAATAATTTTTTAGGTTGATGATTGATGTGGAAGTAGCATTATTCGTATACTTTTACTTCCACATTTTGATTGAACAAATATACTTTTTTAGTCTTCATCTCTAAACACTCAATTCTTGTTCTTCTGATATTTCCTTTTTTATAAACCGCATTTTTGAAAATAAATAAAGTTCCAAAAGGAAGTGATAAAATTAACATCTTTCCATCTTCAGCAACATTTCCTCTCAAAGCACGCGAAAGTCTCACATCAGAATCTGTACTTGCTTTTGGGTTTTTTAAATAATTTGCCAAATAACCAATCATTTCTTTTGGATAAATGTCTAGTTGTAAAAAAGGCAACATTAAATGCTGAAAAACTTTTTTCCATTCTTGTCCATGAGGCTGAACTCTCCCAAATTTTTGATGGGTAACATGATGCGCAATTTCATGCACTAACGTTAATAAAAACTGATGTTTATTCAAGTTATTATTAACTGTTATTTGGAATTTTCCATTGGGTAGCTTTCTAAAATCACCATGTTTTGTTTGGCGTTGATTTACAATTAATAAATCAAAAGAATGTGCATCAATTAAAAATTCAACAAACGGAATTGCTTTTTCTGGTATGAAAGAGGCCCACCCTAACCCTCCCAAAGGGAGGGAATTTTCACTGTTGCTTTTATTGTTTTTATTGTTTGAAATGACTTTAGTTTTTATAGTTTTTCAGAAATTATTCTAAAAAGCTTGAGTTTTTTCCCTTTAGGGGAAATTAAGAGGGGCTTTTTATTATGGTGTTGAACTAGAAACTTCCAATACTTTCCCATTATAAAATTTGTTTCCAGTTATAGAAAAATCAAAAATATAAGTTGCCATTTCTTCTGCGGATAAAGGAGCTTTATAATCAGGAAAAGCTTCTGCTAACATTTCTGTTTGTACAGCTCCTAAAGCCAACACATTAAAAGCAATTTGCTGTTCTTTATACTCTTCTGCCAATAATTCTGATAAAGTAATTACAGCGCCTTTTGCTGATGAATAAGCTGCCAAACCAGGAAATTTCATACTTCCTTGAATGCCACCCATAGAACTAATTGTAACCACATGACTTCCTTTTTGTAAAAACGGAATTAAATTTTTCGTTAATTCAGCAACCCCAAAAACATTCACTTTATACACCTCTAAAAAATCATCCGAAGTTAATTCTGTAAAAGGTTTATTAATTAGTTTTCCTGCATTGTTGATTAAAATATCAACTGTTTTCCAATTCTTCTTAATGAAATCTGATACTTTTTTTACATCAGCATTTATAGCAAGATCCACAGAAAGCAACGTTATATTTTGATGATTTTCAGCCTTTAAAGGTGCTGTGTTTCTAGAAATCGCCAAAACTTGATGACCTTTATCTGCAAATAATTTTGCCAATTCAAAACCAATTCCTCTACTTGTTCCTGTTATAACAACGTTTTTCATTTAATTTAAAAATTTTGAAGCACCAAATTACTTAAATTTTCATACATTTAAGAATTAAAATCAAACAAATGAAAAAAACAATTCTACTTTTTTTAGCAATTTTTTGTCTTCACAATATTGCAGCACAAACCACTTATATTTTATGTGGAAAATTGATTGATACAAAATCAGGAAAAATTAGTGCTGAAAAGACAATTTTAGTAAAAGAAAACAAAATTATTGATGTAAAAGATGGATACATCATGCCAAAAGGCGGAACTTTAATCGATTTAAGAGATAAAGTTGTAATGCCAGGTTTAATTGATTTTCATGTTCACATAGAGCAAGAATTTTCTGCAAGAACAAGAATTGAAGGCTATATCTTAAATGAAGCAGATGTTGCTTTTAATTCAGTTGGTTTTGCTAAAACTACCTTGTTAAATGGTTTTACAACTGTTAGAGATTTAGGAGGAACTGGTGTAAATATTTCAATAAGAAATGCAATTAACGCTGGCAAAATTCCTGGTCCAAGAGTTTTTACTGCTGGTAAATCTTTGGCAACTACTGGTGGTCATGCAGATCCAACAAACGGAAGTAGTAGAAGATTAATTGGCGATCCTGGACCAAAAGAAGGTGTTGTAAACTCTGTTGAAGACACAAAAAAAGCAGTAAGACAGCGTTATAAAAATGGTGCTGATTGTATAAAAATTACGGCAACTGGTGGTGTTTTAAGTGTTGCAAAATCTGGTGATAATCCACAGTTTACAATAGAAGAAGTAAAAGCAATTTGCGATACTGCAAAAGATTATGGAATGCACGTTGCTGCACACGCTCATGGAGATGAAGGGATGCAAAGAGCCATTATTGGTGGTGTAAAAACGATTGAACATGGAACGTACATGAGTGACGAAACTATGGAACTCATGAAAAAACATGATGCGTATTTAGTGCCAACAATTACAGCAGGAAAAGAAGTAGAAGAGAAAGCGAAAATTGAAGGATTTTACCCAGATATTGTTGTTCCTAAAGCATTGGCTGTTGGTCCACAAATTCAAGGAACTTTTGCAAAAGCCTATAGAAACGGTGTTGGAATTGCCTTTGGTACAGATGCAGGTGTTTTTGCTCATGGTAATAATGGAAAAGAGTTTGCTTTTATGGTAGAAGCTGGAATGCCAGCAATAGAAGCTTTACAATCTGCAACCATTACAAATGCAATGTTGTTAAAAATGGAAAATGAAGTTGGGCAAATTCAAAAAGGTTTTTTAGCAGATATTATTGCTGTAAATGAGGATCCTACAAAGAATATTTCAACAATGGAAAACGTGGTTTTTGTAATGAAAGATGGAGTTGTTTATAAGCAATAAAATTTGTTAAACTTTGTAACTTATTTTGTTGTTTAGCATCTAATTGAGTAGAGGTAAAAGAATTTATGATGACAAAAAAAATCCAAGAATTTAAGAATTATTATTTTGTTTTTTTAATTCCTATTTTAATTATTTTATTCTTGTGGTTTTTAACAAAATCGACATGGTTTATAAATCATCCTAAAGAGTTATCTTTTGCCATCACTTTAGATTTACTATTGATAATGCCTTGTGTTTATTTTATCAGTATTAGAAGAAAGAAAATCTCGAAACTTACAACTGCTTCTGTGTTTGTATTGGGTTTAGTTTCTGCTACTTTTTTGTTGCCAGATAAGCAACAATTTTTGTTAAGTACTGTAAAAATTTATGTATTACCAATATTAGAACTCTTTGTTTTGTCCTTTCTAATTATAAAAGCAATTCAAGTTTTTACAAAATTTAAAAGCGATGAAAATTCTAGTTTAGATTTTTATGATGCTATTAAAATTTCCACCAAAGCTATTTTTCCAGATAAAATGGCAAATTTTTTAGCAACAGAAATAGCCGTTTTTTACTACGTGCTTTTTAGTTGGAAGAAAACGAATTTAAAAGAAAATGAGTTTTCTAACCACAAAGAAAATGGTTTTAAAACACTTTTGTTCGCTTTTATATTGGTAATTTTTATTGAAACTTTTGCAGTGCATAATTATATTGAAAAATGGAATTTTATACTGGCTTGGGTTTTATCAATTTTAAGTATATATACCGCGTTTCAAATTTTAGCTCTTATTAAAACATTATCTAAAAGACCCTTTTATATTGATGAAATTCGTGAAAAAGTGGTCTTAAGATTTGGTTTCTTGGGTTTTGCAGAAATTCCTTTTTCTGAAATTAATGTTTTAGAAATCAATCATAAAGATTTACCCGAAGATAAAAGTATTATACCTTTTTCGCCCTTAGGAAGTTTAGGAGGTCATAATGTTATTTTCCATCTAAAAAATGAAATTAAGTTTGAAGGTTTTTATGGATTAACGAAAAAAGGTAATAAAATTGCCGTTTTTGTAGATGAAAAACGAGATTTTGTTGCTTTAGTCAATAAAAATATTAACGTTTAAACTTAGCTTGCTTTGGGGATTATTTTAAATTCTAAAAATAAATAGTATTTGAGTGTAATAATTTCTTATTAGTAAATACTAACTATACAAAATCAATTTATGTTCTATATATTTCTATCTATTTGTTGTTATTTTATTTTAAAGGATGTTAAAACTCGAAAAATTAAAAAATTTGTGGTTGTTCTTTACAGTTCAATTTTATTTATTGGACTGATGTATAATTTTGGAGAATTTGTTGGGGAGCAATTTTATTTATTAGGATTTTCTATTTAACAAGAATTTCTATGAAATTTTAAACCTCAAAGTCTTTTAAAGCCTTTGAGGTTTTTTTTATAGCGTTTTATTACTAAATTTTTTGAGGCTTGTTTTTACGGTGCCTTTTTTTCTTATACTTCTTCTTCAATAGTTGCGCTGCGTAATCAAAAGACATTGCAGCAATATTGCCATAACTTATCTCTTTTTTACTTAATTGATGAGCATTTATAAAATTGAAATAGGCAATTTTTGCTTTTTTATCATTTTTAGCACTTATAAAAAGTTGATACGCTTTTGCTCTTAAATCTTTTCGAAAACATTCATCTATATAAACTTTGAGTAGTTCATCAGTAATAAAAATTTCAGCATCTAATTTCTTGCGAAATTCGATGCTACTTTTCCTTGAATTCCTTTTATCAATTACATTTCTAACGATTCCTTTTTTTAAGGCTGTATAATCTTTTTGATTTCTTTTAGGATGTGCCATTAAAGAGTTCCCTTTTTCATCTGCAGGATATAACCAAAGACCTTTTAGTTTCTTTTTTATTTTTCTTGGTAAACGGAATTTTTTCATTATGGGATGAATTATTTTAAGGGATTTTATTAAAGACCTCACAGGTTTTTAAAACCTGTGAGGTCTAATAATCTTAATAACGTTTAATCAAAAATAATACTTTGGTACGCACCAATATCAGGATTTGTAGTTCTATCAACGCCTAAAATATCTAAAGTAAATAAGGTTGCTTTTGCATTATTAATGGCATTAGATTCTTGCCCAATGATAAAATCATTATTGCTTGTGTTTCTAAAATTTGCAAATCCGTTGATGATAATGTTTTGATAATTATTGTTATTTAAAATATCCATTTCTACATTACCTGCAAAAGAATTATTAGAGTCTGTAAAAGAAATTATGCAATTGCTAATAGAATAATTAAACAAGCTACCCTCTACATTATCTAAAATAAACTCAATATTATTGTTGCCATCAAAAATACAATTGGTAAAATTAGCTGCCTTTAAATTTCTAGTTTCTGTAATTTCCTGACCATTAGCATCATTATAAACAAAGAAATTATTCACTAAAACAGCTGGTAATTGACGAATACCATTATTCCAGAAATTTGCAAAAGTGCTATGTGTAAAATTATATGTTCCGCCAATTGTAGCTGCTAAAGAAGCTTGCCCAGCAGAACCAATTACTATATTATGTGCTTCAATATTGGTTTCTCTGGCAAGAATTCCAAAGTTAGAATGGTTGTAGATTTCTGTATTTTGTAATTTTAAAGTTGGAGTAGTAGCAGACCCAATACTATCAATTAAAATACCAATAATGCCGTTTTTTATTTGGGCATGATGCACTTCATTGTCTTTACTTCCTGCACGCATCCAAATAGTACCCCATTGACCAGGAGTTTGGCTGAATCTATTTTCTAATCGATCTCCTTCAAACGTCACTTTTTCTGCCAAAGTTCCATTTACTTTTAAGGTTGCTTTATCATCTATAATTAAACCAGAATTGCTATGAAAATATAGTTGTGAACCAGCTTCAATTGTTAACGTTTTGTTGGCAGGTACAGCTGCATAGCCATAGATAACAGTGGGTTTTGAGTTGGTAATTGTTAGTTCAGCATCTGTTAAAAATCGACCTTTAATAGTTGTAGGTTGTCCATCAAAAGATAAACTATCAATTTTCATGGAGATTGGGTTTCTATCAGGAAAAATGAAATTAGCATCTTGAACCAATGTTACCAAATCTACATCTTGTTGGTTACTTCCTGTATCAAACAAAATCCTGTCTGTATATAATGGATTTGATGTGTTGTTAACATCAATAGTAGTTTCCACAAAAACGAAAATACTGTCTTTGCCAAGAATATCTATATCATTAAATTCTTTACCAGGAATTCCATCCACATTTAATCTATAGTTAGAATTGATTCCGTTTTCTAAAGCAATTTTCGGGATTGTAATTGCTTTACTTCCTCTGTTATATACTTTTAAATTATAGGTTGCAGAACCAATATTTGTGAAAATGGTATCTAAAAAAACGGTGTCTTTAGAGAATTCTAAACTTCCAAAATTAGGAATTGTAGAGAAATCTTTTCTACAAGAACTCATCAAAATTAAAACAGCACAAATAATAAAAGTAATAAAATAACGCATATAAATGTTTTCTGTCTAGTTGATTACAGTTGAAAAGTTAATTTAGGTTTCGACTGTGTTTAACCTGACATTTAATTAATATTATAAAAATAGAACTTTAAAACGAGAGGTTTATTACTTTTTTATCAATTTGATTTCAAAAAGTTTCCCCCAGTTTTTACCAGTCACAAAAAGACGATTATTTTCTTTATCAAAAGCAATTCCATTTAAAACATCATCTTGGTCTACTAATTTTTGGGTTTTTTCCATTTCTTTTTTCAAAGATCTAAAATCAACTAAACCTTCAACAACTCCAGTTTCTATATCAATAACTACTAATGTGTTTTTTTGCCACTTATTTGCATATAACTTACCATTAATTAATTCTAGTTCATTTAGTTCATCAATTCCACGATCTACAGTATAAACTTGGATGGATTTTTTTTCCTTTAAAGTTTCAGCATCTAGAAAATAAATTTTATTTGTACCATCTGACTTTATTAAGTCTTTTCCATTATTCGTCAAGCCCCAACCTTCAGAACTTTTTTGATAAGCAAACTCTTTTTCTAATTTAAAAGTTTCTAAATCATACACAAAGCCTTTTTTAGCTTTCCATGTTAACCAATATATTTTATTGTTAAGAATGGTCATTCCTTCACCAAAATATTCTTTGTCTAAATTAATTTTTTGTAAAACTTTACCTGTATTTATTTCTACTTTTCTTAAAGTTGATTCTCCATAATGTCCAGTAGTTTCATATAAAAATCCATTATAATATTCCAAACCTTGTGTGTACGCATTTGTGTCATGAGGATACGTATTTATAATCTCATAAGTATAAATAGCTGGTTTTTCTGTAGCAAAAACTTCAAAAGAATTATTGAGTTTTTTTGTTTTCCCTGGATAAAAAGCCAATGCAGAAACTTGATGTTTACCAACACCAAAATCGTTTGTATTTAGGGTGATAGAATTTCCAGAAGCATCAATTTCTTTTCCGTTTACAAAAAACTGAATCTTATCTACAGCTTTATCATTTTCTTCTTTTAAAGTAATGGTGATTTCTTTGTTTAAAGTCGTTTTTTTAGCAACATTTAGTGTAAACTTATATTCGTCACTACAACTTATCAATAAAAAAAGGGTTAAGATTGATGTAAAAAAAGCAATTTTCTTCATTATTATTTTAATTTAGTGTTTTAAAATGAACCTTTTAAGGAATTTTAAGCTATAAATTATAGCGTTTTTTAAAGGATATTTAAAGTTCTACAAATAAAAGCAACTTATTTATTTGTAAATTAAAAAATATCGTTAAATTTGCATCCTCAAAATAGTAATATAAAGCTATTTAAAGAATTTAGTAAGGCTTTACCAACTTTACTTTGCAAACATAACATTAAAGATTTAAAATATTATAAAATGAAAAAAGGAATTCATCCAGAAAATTACAGAATGGTAGCTTTTAAAGATATGTCTAACGAAGATGTTTTTTTAACAAGATCTACAGTAGACACTAAAGAAACTTTAGAAGTGGATGGTGTTGAGTATCCTTTAGTAAAATTAGAGATTTCTAGAACTTCTCACCCATTTTACACTGGTAAATCTAAACTTATTGATGCTGCAGGACGTATTGATAAATTTAAAAACAAATACGCAAAATTCAAAAAAGACTAATCTTTTTAGAATTTTCAACATATTTAAAACTCCAACATGTATTTGTTGGAGTTTTTTTTATGCTGACCTTAGTTCAGTATAAACCTTGAATTTATTTCAAGGTCTGCTTAATATATTGCAATACTTATTTAAATTTTATATAAAGTATTTTATTCATTAAAAGATACAAGTTTTGGATCAAGTCATAAAGTTGTGGGATTTTATAATTAGGCAAAAATATTTGTGAGTCTAAAAAGGAAGAATTGTATATTTCTAACCCCTCTAAATTGGGTTCTAAAAGCTTTAATTTTTGCATT
>Ga0115565_10004014_pt1 | contig 10187 bp, 13 predicted proteins | sample COGITO_mtgs_1105_FD_87199 | JGI IMG/M metagenome (GOLD analysis project Ga0115565, IMG submission 87199) | Pelagic marine microbial communities from North Sea - COGITO_mtgs_110530 | ecosystem: Environmental > Aquatic > Marine > Epipelagic | place: Germany:Helgoland, sampling site Kabeltonne... | reverse complement strand
TCTATACTCATGCCCCGCTCCCTAGATTAGCGAATCACTTTTTTTAATACTGCTAATAATTGCTCTGGGTTAAAAGGTTTGACTATCCAACCCGTTGCTCCTGCAGCTTTGCCTTCTACTTTTTTATCCATTCCAGACTCTGTAGTAAGCATCAATAATGGGGTAAATTTATAATTCGGGAGAGTACGTAATTCTCGTATTAAAGTAATACCGTCCATTACGGGCATATTTACATCCGAAATAACGGCATCAAAACCTTGCTGCTTGGCAATACTTAAAGCTTCGCTTCCATCTTTCGCTTCCGTCACATCAAACCCTGCTTTTTTTAATGTAAAGCCAACCATTTGACGCATCGACGCAGAGTCATCCACAGCTAAAATTCTTTTCATATAAACCTCTTAATCTGCATTATCGAGTACTAAATATTCACTTAAACCCAACTGGGTAATAACACCTTTTAGTGCATCACTTTGGCCAACCCAAATAATTTTATGCTGCACTGATAGTAAATGTTTTTGTAAAGAACAAAGTAATTGAACTGACGCTGTATCAGCACGAGTAACATCGCTTATATCTAAACAAACATCATCATTGCCGCTTAATTCATTTAATAAATCTTGATGTAAGATTTCAACTTGGTTAATCGCTAATTCCGCTGGAAGTTTAATCATATACTTTGTGCTTTGCGTGTTTTACCAATTCATTACAAAAGCTTAGACGGACTTACCGAAAATGCCATAAATGCATCAAAAAAAGAGTAAATTTGTTTTTCTAATAGCGTAAATGCAAAAAAGGAGCTGTTCGCTCCTTTTATATTTTTTATTAAACGTTATGGAATGTTTACTCGTAATAATCCGCAATTATTTTAAATTCACTGATCATTTTTTTGGTGTTTATCAGTGGCACACTTCCTTGCTTAAACTCAGGTTTAAATATTGCCCTTACAGCCCCTGTTGAATCAACCAATGCAACTGATGCGCTATGATCTACTGCGTATTCTTGCTCTGTACTATCGCTAATGGCATAAATAAGGCCAAGCTCTCGTACAAACGGAAATAACGCTTTATGCTGCCCTGATACGGCTAAAAAGTCAGGATTAAAATAGTCTATATAGGCTTTTCTCTTCTTGGCAGTATCACGTTTTGGGTCAACCGATAAAAACCATATTTGCAATGCGTATTTATCACTCAGTGATTTATGGACTGCGTTTAACTTTGCTAACGTGAGTGGGCATATATCTGGGCAGCTAGTATATCCCAAAAATACAAGGTTCCATTGCCCCTCAAAATTAGCTTTTGTCACTTCACTATTGTGTTGATCATTTAATGCAAATTCACTCAGCGGTTTTGCATTTTCATACACTAATGCGTCTACATCTGGCTTGGTCTTATCACTGCAACCTGCCAATAACAAAATACTTAAAACCATTGTTATTGGTAGACCAAAACTCAATACCCATACTTTCATATAACTAGCCATTTATCAGCAAATAAGGCTATGAAGAGTAACATTAAATGGATAATTGAAAAACGAAATAGATCCATCGCAGTTCCCTCTTCAGGCGCTACTTTTAATTTAATTGCTTTATAAATGAAGGCTGCGTTTAATAAGCTCGAAGCGATTAAGTAAATTTCACCAGACATGCCTATTAAATAGGGTAATACACACACTAAAGCTAATAAAATAGAATAAGCGATAACACATGTTTTACTAAATTCAATGCCATGTGTAACAGGAAGCATAGGGATTTTAGCACGTTCATAATCACTTTTTCGTGCAATGGCTAATGCCCAAAAATGAGGCGGCGTCCACGTAAATATAATCATCACTAATAACCAAGGTGCTGCTGCCATTTGACCCGTTTCAGACACCCAACCTAATAAAGGCGGCATTGCACCAGCAAGCCCGCCAATAACTATATTTTGTGGTGTAGCTCGCTTTAAAAACGACGTATAAATAAAGGCATAACCCACCAGCGCAAAAAGTGTTAACACAGCTGTAAGCGTATTTGCCCAAATAACCAGCATGACAAAACCGCTCACCCCAATGACTGCTGCAAAAGTAAGTGCGTGTCGCTTCGATAAACGACCTTTCGCCACTGGTCGATGACGCGTACGAGCCATTTTGCTATCAATTTCACTATCAACTACATGGTTTATTACCGCAGCGGCAGCTGATAACAGGCCTATAGCCAATAAGCTAATAAACTGTACAACAATCCCTCGGCCCACATCAGGGGCAAGTGCCAAACCCACCCAAGCTGTTAAAACCAGCATTGCTACTACTTTGAATTTACTGATCGCCAAATAATCTTTAAATAGATCAGATAGTTGATGAGGTGTGACTTTTGTTATTGTTAATGATTGTGCCATAACAGCCTCCTAGCTACGTGCTTTTAAATAGAAACATAAACGAATAAGCGTAATTAACAGTATGGCAGCCATTAAGTTATGTGCCAGCGCTACCCCCAATGGAAAATGCCAATGCACCACAGCCAGCCCTAAACTTATTTGACACACTAGTGCAATAAGCACAGTGACCGTGCAATGTTTAATTTTTGCTGATAAGGCATGGCTATAAATTCGCCACATTATGAGCGCAAGCACAACACAGGTAACTAAAGCCCAAATTCGGTGTAACAAATGAATCGACATCCTTGCTTGTTGTGACAGCACGCCATATTCATACGTGCTGTGCTCTAACGGAAGTTGAAACACACTACTCAAAGAAAAGGGTTGCCCATAACTACATAGTGGTAATCCGTTGCAGTGTGGTGCAGCATAATTTGCTGCCAGCCAGCCTCCCAATGCAATTTGAATAATCAATACAACCAATGCAACTAGGCTCAAATTAAAATGACGCCGTGCAGGGGCGTCGCCCCCTTCTATCGGCTTTGCAGTTAGCCTTAAATACAACAAAGCGACTAACGACAAAATACTAAAGCCGCCTAATAAATGGCCCATTACAATAAGGGGCTGCAGATTCATCGTGACAGTCCACATGCCTAACGCTGCTTGAAATACAACTAACACTAATAAAAAAAACGGTAATTTAACGGGGAATTGTGAATGCTTACGTTGAATGAACGCGAAAATAAACAGCGCTAAAATTAATAACCCCAAACTACCAGCAAAGTAGCGATGGATCATTTCTTTCCAAGCTTTTGCTGTTTCGAACATCATATCGGGGTAAGTTTGTTCAACATGCGCTAAATCGGCTTCATGTTTTGGGACTGTTAAAAAGCCATAACAGCCTGGCCAATCAGGGCACCCCAATCCTGCATCACTTAAGCGCGTATAAGCGCCTAATCCTACAACCACGATAGATAAAAAGAAGGTTGCTAGCACTAAGTTTTTATAATTTTTATACATCATCAGCCCCTTTTAATGGCATTAGCTTGAGCGCGAATAATTGAGTAACTTTTTTAAGTCTTTTAATAGCCCCTTTTGGGTTAAACGGTTTTGTTGTGGTTCTTGTTTATATGGGTAGTGCAAAACAACTAACCCCATGTGATCAATTAGGTATAAACTTGCAGGCTCCAGCTGATCCGTTTCAGCCAGTTGTCGCCATGGTGTTGCGGTTTCTTTTGGTTCTCCTAAAATCACCATGTCTACTTTGCCTTGGTTTTTACCCAGTGCGACATATAAGTTATCCAGTGCATTTAATTGCTCAGTGCATGCTTGCGAGCACTGCTGTGGGTGATTAAGTGCAATTGTCCATTGCTTATGCTCTGATTCTTGCCACTCTTTTAGCTTTATTTCAGTTGTTAAAAACTCACCATTGTTACTGATAGCGGGAGTGATCCACTCAAACTTCAGTGATAAATACGCCCTGATTAAAGGCACCAAACAGCACCCTATAAATATGATCATCGGTTTATTTTTCATTTTAAATCCTTCTTTTTACTTGCAAATATAGCAACCCCAATACACGCTAAACCAATTAACAGCCATTGCACCGCATAGCCATAATGTTTTTGCGGGCTCATTACAACAGCTTGGTAATGCGGTATACCTAGCTCATCTCCTGCGCCTTGCCGATAGCCAATAAAATCGGTCATTAATGTTCCTGCTTGTTTAGAAAAAACTTCTAAATCAATATTTTGAATTCGCTTAGGCCAATCATCTGACTGAACCGCATCACTATTTTCTAAGGTAAAACCTGAGAGTTGTCCTTGTTTTAATTGTACTGTCATTTCTATAGGCTGCTTTGGCAGATTAACAGACGGGAGCTGTTGACGTGTGAGAGGCGCTTTTACCCACCCTAAGTTAACAACAATGGGGATTTTACTGCCTGTTGGTGTAAATAAAGTAAGCACATCGTAGCCTACTTGCCCTTGGTATATTTGATTATCCAACAACCAATAATACTGACTTGCGAGTCGACCAGTAAAAGTGACTTTTATGCCAGTTTTATTCCAAGTAACTGGTAATGCCTGTATTTGAGACCATTGCATAACACCCTGATCTTGAACACTCTCAATATGTGCAAGCTGCAACGCTTTTGCCTCTGCTCGCTGTATTTGCCAATAACTCAAACGCAAACAAACGAATACCACAACTAACACCACGCAAACGATGAAAATTGAGCTAAGCTTTTGTTTACGCCATAAAACTAACTGCATAAAGGTGAACCCAGTGATTATAAAAATTATTATTGTACTGTTGTTATTGTTTATACTTTTTAACTTATTTCGTGCGCTATTTATAATGGTCTCTGGTCGTGATAAAGGACGGCCTATGTCTCATTATTTAGGCCGTCGCGTGCTATTTTCTGTCGTTGTACTTGTTGTTGTCATTGCCGCGTTTAAACTTGGCTATATCAACCCGAATGTAAATCCTACAACACATATACAAACACAAATAAACACAACCAAACCACATCAACAAAATGCCAGTACCAAGCAGCAGCTTGAAAAGCAAAATGCTTTTTGGGGCTAAAATGGCCTTTTAATATTCTAAAGAATACAACGAGTAAAATAATTGTACCCAATGTCACATGCATGCCATGAAAACCGGTCAACAAGAAGAATGTATTGCCATAAACACCCGAGTCTAAGGTTAACCCTAGATCTTGATAAGCATGGATATACTCTTCAACCTGTAAGCCTAAAAACACAACACCAAGTAAAATAGTGGCACCCAAAAAAACTTTTAACGGACCTCGTTTATTGTTTTCTATTGCCACATGGGCAAAATGCAGCGTCACAGATGAGATGAGCAGTATTACTGTATTTATTAAAGGTAGTCCAAGCCACCCCATTGCTTGTGTTGTATCACCGGCTGGCGTAGTCACTAATGGCCATACAGCTTCAAATGTTGGCCATAGCACTTCATTTGTCATCGCATTGTTACCTGCGCCCCCTAACCAAGGAACAGATATCATTCGGGCATAAAATAATGCACCAAAAAAAGCCATGAAAAACATTACCTCAGAGAAAATAAACCAGCTCATGCCTTGGCGAAATGATCGGTCCATCTGGGCTGAATACAAACCTTGATGCGATTCTTCAATCACATTTTTAAACCAGCTAAATAACATATAGAGTAAAATAGCAATGCCGCCATACAATATGTAATGTCCATTACCGCCCTCTTCACTTGCTTGCATGACAGTTAGCGCAGCACCTACAGCGATTAAGAACATCGCAACAGCACCCACAATTGGCCAAGGGCTTTGATCAGGTACATAGTATTTTTCGTAATTTTGATTCATCTTACTTGCTCCTAATTACTAGCCAAAAATTGACTACTAATATCAAATACGGTGTACGACAGAGTTAACTCTTCAACATCACTTGGTAGCTCAGTATCGACATAAAAAAGGAGTTTAAACTCAACTTCTTCTCCCGCTTTTAGCGGCTGTTGGTCAAAACAAAAACACGCCATTTTATGAAGATACTTAGCAGCTTTACCCGGTGACACTGAGGGAACTGCCTGCATAACTTTGTCTTGGTTGCTAAGGTTTTTTGCCTTAAACAATACTTCTCGCATTGCACCAGGTTTTACCACCACACTATATTCATGTGATTTCACTTCAAATGGCGCGCCACTTTGAGCATGTGTTGTAAAGCTCACATCGACTTCGCGATTATCAGTAATGGTGTTACTTTGCTGCGCTTGCTCTAGAGATGGCTTCCCGTTTAAGCCTGTGATATCGCAAAAAACATCGTATAAAGGCACCAAAGCAAAAGCGAAAGCAAACATGCCTATGCATATTAATACCAGTCGTTTAAGCAAAGGCGCATGCGTCATTATTTAATCTCCGGTGGTGTATCGAAGGTATGATATGGAGCTGGCGATGCGACTTCCCACTCTAATCCCTCTGCGCCATCCCACACTTTTGCTGGCACCTTGTCACCGCCTTTCGCGCACTTATAAACCACAACAACAAATAGTAACTGCGACAACCCAAAGGCAAAGCCACCAATACTAATAATCGCGTTAAAGTCAGCAAATTGCAGCGCGTAATCAGGGATCCGTCTTGGCATACCAGCCAGTCCAACAAAATGCATTGGGAAGAACAGCACGTTTACACTCACCAAAGATAGCCAAAAGTGCCACTTAGCTAAGGTGATATTAAACATATTACCCGTCCATTTGGGCAGCCAATAGTATGCCCCCGCCATAATCGAGAATACGGCACCGGTCACTAACACATAATGAAAATGTGCCACCACAAAGTACGTGTCATGATACTGAAAATCGGCAGGTGTAATAGCTAACATCAAGCCTGAGAATCCACCTAGAGTAAAGAGCACAATAAACGCAATACTGAACAACATGGGTACTTCAAAGCTAATAGACCCTCGCCACATAGTGGCTACCCAGTTAAACACTTTTACCCCAGTAGGCACCGATATCAGCATCGTTGCATACATAAAGAATAGCTCAGCTGCAACAGGCATTCCTGTCGTGAACATATGATGCGCCCAAACAATAAAGCTTAGCAGCGCAATTGAGGAGGTTGCGTACACCATAGAGGCGTAGCCAAAGAGCTTCTTACGAGAAAAGGTCGGCACTATCGTCGAAATAATACCAAATGCAGGCAATATCATAATGTACACTTCAGGGTGACCGAAGAACCAGAAAATATGCTGGAACATAACCGGATCGCCCCCACCAGCAGCATCAAAAAAGCTGGTTGCGAAGTATTTATCAGTTAATACCATAGTGACCGCACCGGCTAACACGGGCATTACTGCTATCAATAAAAACGCTGTGATCAACCACGTCCAAACAAATAACGGGAGTTTCATCCACGTCATGCCAGGCGCACGCATATTAACGATAGTTACAACCACGTTGATGGCGCCCATAATAGAGCTAATACCCATGATATGCACCGCAAACACAAATAAAGCGGTATTATCATTACTATACGTTGTTGAAAGCGGCGCATAGAACGTCCACCCAAATGCAGGGCCACCACCTGGCATAAACAGCGATGCTAACAAAATCAAAAACGCGAAGGGTAAAATCCAAAAGCTCCAGTTATTCATTCTGGGTAGAGCCATATCCGGCGCACCAATCATTAAGGGCACCATCCAGTTTGCCAACCCAGTAAATGCTGGCATTACCGCACCAAACACCATAATTAAACCGTGAACCGTGGTCATTTGATTAAAAAAGTGAGGATCGACTAACTGTAAACCAGGCTGAAATAATTCAGCACGGATCACCATAGCCATCGCACCACCAATTAAAAACATGGTAAGTGAAAATATTAAATATAAACTACCAATGTCTTTATGATTAGTAGTAAACAACCAACGTTTAAAACCCTTTGCTGGGTGGTGATGCCCCGCATCATGATGCGCAGCGTCGTTATTATGCTCGTCTGTTATGCTACTCATGGCTTAGCCTCCGCAGTTTCATCAATCCATGCCTGAATATCACTTGGCTGAACTACTTCACCTGTATTGTTACCCCACGCATTACGTTTATAGGTAATAACAGCGGCAAGCTGTTTAATTGATAGTTGTTTTACAAATGCCTGCATAGCAGTACCCGGGCTACCATGTACAACAATATCTATGTGATCTTTAATATCTCCTAACACGATAGGGCTTCCCTTAAGAGCTGGGAAAACACCGGGTAATCCCATGCCTGTGGGTTGATGGCAAGCAGCGCAACTAGCCATGTATACTTGCTCTCCCAGTACCATAAGCTCTTCTTTTGGTAGAGTTTGATCTAATAGCGCTGCATCAGCAGCTGCAGCTTGTTGCTTGGCTTGCTTTGCATTGGCTAACCAAGTTTCAAAGTCTGCCTCGGACTTGGCCTCTACTACAACAGGCATAAAACCGTGATCTTTACCGCATAGTTCGGCGCATTGCCCTCGGTAAATACCTTCTTCATTAATTCGGGTCCAAGTCTCATTAATAAAGCCTGGATTGGCGTCCTTCTTAACAGCAAAGTCAGGCACCCACCATGAATGAATTACGTCATCTGAGGTCATTAAAAAACGGATTTTTTTATTAATTGGAAGCACCAAAGGTTTATCAACCTCGAGCAAATAGGTATCCGTTTTTTCAGCTTGATTCGCTATTTGGTCACTAGGTGTTGATAGAATGGAATAGAAATCAACATCTTCTCCCATGTATTCATAATGCCACTTCCACTGCGACCCAGTGACTTTGATAGTGATGTCAGCTTTACTAGCATCTTCCATCGCGATTAAAGTTTTAGTGGCTGGGACTGCCATAGCTATTAGAATGACAAAGGGAATTGCCGTCCAAAGTATTTCTACTTTTGTACTTTCATGAAATTGGGCAGGTACTGCCCCTTTCGATTTACGATGATGTATTAATGCCCAAAACATAACGGCAAATACAATCACCCCAATCACACAACATATAATAAAAATAGTCATGTGCAGTTGATAAACATTATTACTTATATCAGTGACACCTTCTCGCATATTATATTGACTGTTTGCCAATAATTGCTGCGGAAGCATTAATAATATAAGCCACAAGGTAGAGCTCAATTTACCCATGTGACAGCTCCTTTTGATGCTATTGCAAGACGCAAAGCGAAGAGGCGGCACTGCTTTATACTCGCCAATTCGTTATTTTTTTATTGTTACTGGTTATGTTTATGTCTTCAGACGCTATAACGCAAAAAGATCACTAATTAACACAGCGTATTAACCAATTAGTTAAAAAATAAACAATTAGCAAGTTTTAAGGTAAATAAAATTCTATTTTGGTGCAAAAATAACAATGTTAAATCAGAGCGTTATTTTGTTTTGCGGGAATATTCTAAGCGCCTGAAACTGGCGGATAATGAGGTGTGATAAGGCTTAAGAAGCTATATAGAAGTGTGTAATACTGCAGCTAACGTGGCTATAAAAAATATAAGCACCAAATATCACTCATTTGGTGCACCGAGGTGGCAGTAAATAAACTATTATGAATAAATACATGACCCAACCTACATCGTATAAACTTATAACAACCAATCTTACATCCAGTCTGCGTTTCGAATAACGCCTACAGCTAATCCTTCAATATTAAATGACTCATGCTCAAGGTCGACCTCAATTGCAGTAAACTCATCATTTTCAGCATGTAAGAGAACTTTTTTCCCTGCTTTTTCAATGCGTTTAACTGTTACATCATCATCAACACGCGCAACAACCACTTGACCATTTTCAGCAACCTGCGTTCGATGTACAGCAAGTAAATCACCATCCATAATACCAATGTCTTTCATACTCATACCTTGTACACGCAATAAAAAATCAGCGGCTGGCTTGAACATTAAAGGGTCAATCTGACAATGGCTTTCAACATGCTGTTGTGCAAGTATTGGTTCACCAGCTGCGACTCGGCCAATTAGTGGTAATCCAAGTTGCTCGGGTTCATCCTCTTCTACCAGCTGAATACCACGGCTTGCACCTGGCTTCATTTTAATAACACCTTTTTTAGCCAGTGCTTTTAAATGCTCTTCAGCAGCGTTTGCACTTTTGAAACCTAAAGTTTGTGCAATTTCAGCACGCGTAGGCGGCATACCAGTATCTTTGATAAACACTTTGATTAATTCAAGAATTTGAGCTTGACGATTCGTTAATGGGCGCATACAACTGGTTTTCCATACAGTACATTTAACTGTGAGTATATACAGTTATCTGAAAATCGCAAATTTAAATTCTACCGACTTTTGGTTGAATCATACCCGGCTATG
>Ga0115565_10004013_pt1 | contig 10187 bp, 8 predicted proteins | sample COGITO_mtgs_1105_FD_87199 | JGI IMG/M metagenome (GOLD analysis project Ga0115565, IMG submission 87199) | Pelagic marine microbial communities from North Sea - COGITO_mtgs_110530 | ecosystem: Environmental > Aquatic > Marine > Epipelagic | place: Germany:Helgoland, sampling site Kabeltonne... | reverse complement strand
TACGATTATTCATACTCACAATACTTTTACCACAAAAAAATTATCAAAATTTGGGATAAATTTTTCAAGCATTGATTTCCAAAACGTTGCCTATTCTAACTCCTTATCATAATAATGCGTTGCGTCTTTTATAAGTATATCTAGCTGCTCATTTTCTGCTGCTTTGCGCTTTTCGTTCCAGACCAGATAGTTTGAAAAATCACGAGCGACTAACATTCTATGGGCAATTACACTGGGCATATCAAAATACAAACGTCCTGTACGGCGTACGAAAAAGTCTGCTAGGCTATTTGCCATTTCATAATGTATCGTATACCAAACTTCAGCGCGCATTAGACGTGTGTACACTTCTGAATCTAAAAAGTAATCTATCTTATCTAAAATTATGTTTGCTTGTTTGCCATACGTATGTGTGAGATACCAAGCTACGTAAGCATCTTTAATTCCTTTTTTATTTAATTTTTCGCGTAAGCTAGATTCGTATTTTTCTACTTCTTTAGCGGTGCGCATAGCGTGAGAGGTGAGTGCTATATGCTCTGTTCGCGATGTGCTCATTTTAGCTTGCTTTTTTTCGCTAAGGCGTTTTGCTACAACCTCATTAACGCGCTGAGCCATTTTTCGATATCCGGTAAGTTTACCGCCGGCAATAGATATAAGGCCCGAATCTGACTGAAAGATCTCGTCCTTTCGCGAAAGCTCACTAGGATCCTTTCCGTCTTCGTGTATGAGAGGTCTTAATCCTGCCCAGTTAGACTCGATGTCATCTTCTGTAAGCGTGATATCTGGAAAGGTGTTATTAATCGCAGAGAGCAAATATTCGGCATCTGCTTTTGTAGCTACCACTCTATTTAGATTCCCTGTATAATTAGTATCCGTAGTCCCTACATAGGTCACACGGCCTCTCGGAATCGCAAAAATCATACGCCCATCGGTCACATCAAAATACAACGAGTTGCGTACGGGTAATTTCTCCTTTGGAAAAACAAGGTGAACCCCTTTGGTTAGATGTAATCGTTTTTTAGTGAGTGATTTATCTTTTTTACGTAGCGTATCTACCCACGGCCCTGTTGCACTTACATAGGTTTCGGCTTCTATTTGAAACTGCTCATTTTCATTTAAATCTTTGCAGTGTAACGCACTTATCTTACCATCCTTATCGTATTCAAAATCTTCCATTTGAACATAATTTAAACAGATCGCGCCAAAACCTGATGCCTTTTTAATAAGCTCAAGCGTAAGTCGCGCGTCATCTGTTCGATACTCAGCATAAAAACCACCGCCTTCTACTATATTTTCGTCTAGCATTGGCTCAGTCTCAAGCGTCTCTTCAGCACTTAGCATACGGCGCTTATCATCTCCTTGTACATTAGCTAAGACATCATAAATCTTAAGACCAATAGAGGTCATTGTTTTTCCGTACTGGCCATCTTTAATTAAAGGAAGTAACATTTTTTCTGGCACGACTAAGTGCGGGGCTAACTTATGCACGATGGCTCGCTCTGTACCCGACTCTTTCACAAGGCCAATCTCAAATTGCTTCAAATAGCGTAGTCCGCCGTGTATGAGTTTTGTAGATTTATTACTTGTACCACTCGCAAAGTCATTCTTTTCTATGAGACAAACGTTTAGTCCGCGTGATGCTGCGTCTAATGCTATACCTGCACCCGTGACACCACCGCCAATTACAGCGAGATCAAAACGTTTATTTCTAGCTTTTTTTAGGGCTCGCTTTCTGTCTAAAATACTAAATGCTAGTGGAGATGTACTTTTCTTTTCTGCTACCTCATCAGGATTAGACTTTGTGCGATCTACAGCAAGTCGCCAGCCTTCAAATTTATTCTTACGCTTTCGCGAAAGCATTTCTGGAACAAACAGCCTATCAATCTCCTGTATGGTATTAATGTCTTTTTTTTTCCAAACTCCTGCTTTTATACCAGCAAGAAAAGCTGCTCCCAAGGCAGTCACTTCGAGCATTGCAGGTCTTTCTACTTGTGCGTTTAGCATATCTGCCTGAAACTGCATTAAGTAATTATTTGCACAGGCGCCACCATCTACACGTAATGTTTTCATCTGTTTACCACTATCTTCCTGCATAGCATCTATAACATCGCGCACTTGTAAAGCGAGTGCTTCTACCGTCGCCTTTACAATTTCTTTACGACCCGTGCTAAATGTGAGTCCGTGTATACCACCCTTTGCTTCACTATCCCAGTGTGGCGCACCTAAACCAGAAAAAGCAGGCACCACAAACAAATCTTCTAAATCTGGAATACTAAAGCAAATCTCTTCTGTTTCTGAGGCGTGTTTAATAATTCCTAGCTGATCTCTAAGCCACTGTATACTGGCACCACCTACAAATACGCTTCCCTCTAAAGCATATTTTATTTTTTCATCATCCTCTAAACTCGCAGTAAGCGTTGTTAATAGACCGTTTTTAGAGAAGTATGGCTTTTTCCCGGTATTTAATAGCATAAAACAACCTGTTCCATACGTATTTTTTGCTACGCCAGACTTATAACCGCCCTGCCCAAATAATGCCGCCTGCTGATCTCCTGCTACACCAAGGATAGGAATTTTACTTCCATTGTAAGAAACGCTACCAAAATCTGATGAAGAATACTGAACCTTAGGAAGTATTTCTTTAGGGATATTGAGCGCTTCTAATAATTCTTCATCCCAATCTAAGGACTTGATGTTATATAACATCGTACGACTCGCATTTGTATGATCTGTGAGGTGATTTCCCGTAAATTTATAGATGAGCCAGCTATCTATAGTGCCAAACATAAGCTCTCCAGCTTCTGCTTTTGCTTGTGCTCCTTCTACGTGATCTAAAATCCACCGAAGCTTGGTTCCTGAAAAATAAGAATCTATAACTAGTCCTGTATTTTTACGCACATATCGTTCTAGTTCTTTACTTTTTAAATCAGCGCAAATTGCCTTAGTGCGCTGGTCTAACCAGACAATTGCATTATAAATAGGCTCACCTGTTTTACGATCCCACACCACCGTTGTTTCTCGCTGGTTTGTAATCCCGATACCTGCAATCTCATCTGGCGATACACCTGACGATCCCATTACCGCTTCAAAAGCAGCTTTCTGGTCTCTAAAAATCTCATTGGGATCGTGTTCTACCCAACCGTCTTGCGGGTAATGCTGTGTTAATTCTTTTTGAGAACTATCGCAAATGGTGCCGTCAAGATTAAATAAAATGGCTCGCGTACTTGTTGTCCCTTGATCAAAGGCTAAAACGTATTTCTTTTTCATAAACTATATCTTAGGCTAGAGAATCACCATCGCACGATAGTTATTGCTCAGACCTGATGATGTCCTTAAAAATACGGGTAATGTCTCGCTATTGCAAGATGCGATGATTGAATTTTTAACAAAAAGATTGAAGCACCTAAACTCACCTTTTGTCAGTATTGAGGGATTTCGTTAGACATGTGTAATTAATTCGTAAGGTTCCACATCTGAATTGACCTGTCCTCGTAAGTAGCGCTTTTGTTTAACTGTAGATTTTCGAATTATTTAGGTAAGTCTACATACGCTTTCGCGAAAGCGTGTATCTAAGCATCTACTGGCTTCTTAATAGGTTGTTGTGTTTTCATATCGTAATGCTTCGTAAAAAACTCATCGCACCACAGGCATACATTCCCTAACTCAATGGCACGTTTTAAACCTTCCTTAGCATCTATCCCAATGCTCTCACCCATTCCATAAGCGTCACCTTGATTAATCTTGCGCATCACCTCGTGCTTAGACATTCTAGTAAGTACGTCTGTCACTTTTTCTGTACGCGCATCGCCCATTGCGGTAACTGTTCCTGGGCAACACGGATTTATCGCCCAAAGCTGAATGCTGATTTCTTGTATGATATTCTCCCCATTACGACCTAAAAAGCCGCGACCACCAGAATGGATGTTACAGAAGTTATGGGTTCCGTCTTTATGCCAAATATTCTTTTTTAAAGCACGACCTCGTGCCCAGTTTCCGCCCAGCCACATATCTTCAGTAGCTCCAAAGAAACCATAAATAAGATTACGCTTCTTTAAAGTATCTCGGCCATCTTTATCGAGATTTTCTTCACGTCCCATCAGCCCAATTCCACGGCTTTCAAAGAGCTCAGACAACTCATCCTTACGCTCTCCTTGCTTCTTATGATAACGATCTATACTCGCTATCTGAAACTGACGAACGCCCTTTTCTATTAAAATATCTAGAATCTCAGGTTTGAGTAAATCTCCGTTAAACTGGAGTGTGATGTGTAAATTTCCCTCGTATTTCTCTTTCAGCCGGTCTAAAATCGCGTAGAGTAATTTCTTATCTGCAAGAGGCTCGCCACCGCTGAGCATAATATGCTGAAGTTTATTAGGTAAGTTCCCAATAATCGCCATACAGTCTTCTTCTGAAATACGCTTTCCTTGTGGCCCGCTATTATTATAACAATGGTCACATTTGTCATTACACAATTGAGTAAACACCCAGTAAATGGTGTAATAATCTTCAAACGAGTTTTCAGTTTCCATGCCGTAGGTTTTTAAATGTTAGTATTCATCTTTGTACTAGTAAGCAGATTCCAGAAGGATTGCTCTCGCTTCTTTAAGAAGCTCTTTTCTTTTTTCTAAATTAATGGTAAGTGGTAGTTGAGCAAGTCCTAAAATTCTTCGCAATATTTCAACCGCCATAAACTGTTTACAAAGCTTACTGTCTAAAGGAGCAATTTCTTGATAAACGGCTAAGGCTTTATGAATAATTTCATCGCTCTGATCTGCCATTTTAAGATGTGAAAGAGTAACTCCTAATTCAAATTCTGGATCTCCAAAAAAGCAGAACTCTGCATCTATAATTTTAATTCCATCTTCGGTCTGTAACCAACTTCCAGGAAAATAATCTCCGTGAAGTAATGATTTACCGTCTTTCAAGTAACGTTCCCCTAGTGGTTTTAAAGCAGCTTTTAGTTTTTCATCTTTTTTATAATGCAAAGCAATTTCTTGTAAACCTGGCAACACATCATCTAAATCTAAACCATTATCTTCTAGATAAGGATACATATAGATATGCTCGTGGTTGAGGGTACGCATTTCAAGGTTTTTTAAACTTGCGTTGGTAGTTTTTGTTGTGATAGATGTATGGAGTTGCGCTGCAAATTGAATAATTGAATTTAATGCCCCTTCATCTATCGTTTTTCCTTCTTGATATAAAAAGGTAAAATCTGTACCCTCACCTAAATCTTCTAGGTTTAGGACGTGATTTTCTGTATCTACACCTATTAAATCTGGCATCTGAGCGCTCAACTCTTTATTAGTGCCGACTAATTTATAAAAATCTGCTTCTCGTAAGACTCTTGTATCCGGAGCTGCCACTTGCGGGTATTTCTCTACATAAGCCCGGCTTTGCTTAATGATAAAGCTACGCTCGCCAGTTTTTACCCGCAGTGTAAAGTTCATATTTCCTTCTCCAGGAATCTCGACCGCGACTACTTTTTCGTTTAAACGCAACCAACCTTGCCCTTTTAAATAGCTTTCTAAAACTGCTTTATCTGCCGTTAAGTTTTGTACTTCTTTCAAAATCTTACATTTTATTTCATTCCTAAATGGTTAAAATTCATAGTTAGTTAATTTTAACACCATTGTTCATTTTTTTCATTGCCAAAAAAACGAACCAAAAAAGGCTAGACTTAACCAAACTTTACTAAAAATTTCCTTCACTACGGCGCAATCTAAAAGTATCTTCTCTTCCACTATAAAAACTAAAAATTTGAACAAATGTTTAGTTCACAATAACAATAGGGCTGTAGCTAGCTTGCTTGATCCCTCACTCACATCATTTTTTACGTAAAATTCGCTTAGGCCAAATCAAACTGCTCATATTATTTAATTAAGTTAAGCTCTTGAAAGTTTTGTCTCACTTCAAAAACTTCACATCTCGATCCGTAGCTACTTCAAAAGACTTTTCATTAATCGTTCGTGATACTCTGGCACCACATCATAACAATAGGTCACAGGATATCCAGAAGTTTTATCGCACAATAAGTACTGCTTAAACGTTGCTTCTGGCGTATCTAATAACATATCGTTGGTATGGATTTCCAGATGCGCATTGAGTTCTTCTATAACTAAATCTTCTGGTGCGATGAGATAATGACTTGCTAACACATCAAACGGATTAAACCCCGTATCTCCTGCCGCAATCCATTGCTGTAGCCACGATTGAGACTCGGCTGCAAGCCAATCGTTTCCTAGATCACCATTCTTGAGCGTGTCCATATCCTCTGCTGTGAGCCAGACTTTATTAGAAATTTCAAACGGACAAAGCACAGTTTTCACACCACTTTCTAGCAGAATTCTAAACCCGTCATTATCCAAATCAAAATTAAGATCTGGCGCATGCCGTACAGGATCACCTATTTCAAAATACGATGTTGGTGTACGTCTTCCTGCTACTAAAACCACTTCTTTTATTTGTGATTTTAATTCAGGATAGAGCAATAATAATATCCCAACATTAGTCGCTGGGCCTATCGCGAGAATGTGCAACGGCTCCTTTTTTAATGCTGCCGCTAGTGCCTCTACAGCTTCGTTAGTTTGTACGTTTTCTAGCGTGATCTTCTCTCCAGCTCCTTTAAAAACTGGAATCTCATACGGCGCAAAATCACTAACCATTTTTTGAGAAAGGCGATAGGCATCGTCTATTTTAGTATTCCCAAAAACTGCACTAATCCCAGCAATATTAACCGTCTCTGCCTTAAAAAGCTGCAATACTGCATAACCATCATCTACATCGCTATATCCTTCTCGATGGTATCTTTTCATTCCCACCGACAGATCTGTATCAATCCAAACTTGTTTTTTCATTCTAGTTTATTTTTTAGTTCGCTTTCGCGAAAGCGTTACTAATTTTATTCTCAATTTCGATTTCAAATTCGATTTCGACTCAATAGCTATCGGGTTCACCTCAACCCTTGCCAAAATTCTATCTCCTCCTGAACTCCAGTCTTCGGATCGTTTATGAACTCCTCCTTCGAAGTATAAACATCCAGCAAACCAGCTTTCATAAAGCCGATATTGTCGCCCATCAACACCGCTTCCTTTAAATCGTGCGTCACAAAAAGTGAAGTGATTTTATATTCGGTCGTCAGGTTTTGAAATAATCCCTGCATTCTATTTCGTGTTCCCGCATCGAGGCTCCCAAAAGGTTCATCAAGCAGTAAAAGTGACGGATTTGTAATAATCGCCCTCCCAAAGGAAACACGTTGCCTTTGTCCTCCCGAGAGCTGTGTAGGCATTTTTTGAGCTTGACCTTCTAATTCAAGACTCTGTATCATATGGGTTACTTTTTCTTTGATTTAGGCTTCGGGCAATTTCTTTAATCGTAAACCAAAAGCTATATTTTCAAAGGCATTTAGATGTGGGAAAAGCAGGTCTTCTTGGTACAGATATACAATGTTACGTAGCTCTGGCTTTTTAGTGGTCACGTTTTCGCCATCGAGCGTAATCATTCCCTCATCTGGCGTTACGAGTCCCGCAATCATCTTGAGCATTGTGGTTTTTCCGCAACCTGATTTACCCAAAATACTGAGTGTTTTGTGCGCTTCTAGCGAGAAGTCTAAGCCCTTTACGACCTGCTCTTCCTTAAATGCTTTTTTTAATGAGGTGACTTCTAGAAACATTAAATCGGGTTTTTAAAAACATAGCGTTTGTTGAGATACAACAGCACCACAGGTGGAAATATAAGCAGGCAACACGCAAGTGCTCCGTAAAAATAATTTGCTTCTTTAATAAACAAGAACACTTTTATGGTGAGCGTTTGAACCTTACCTATACCAATAATCGAAGTAAGCCCGTACTCAAACCAAGATATCAGAAACGTCTGAAAAAAGCAGATGAGCAACATACTTTTGGCGAGAGGTAATAATACTTTCGTAAACGTTTGCATAGGCGTTCCTCCAAGTGTCGCCGTTAAATCCTCATAACTCTTGATTTTCTTGTTCCAGAAACTACTAAAAAATAATAGTGCGTACGGAAACGTAATTAAAAACTGAGCGACAATAACGCCTGTTGTGTTTCCAAAAAGTCCCAACTTCAAAAAGAAATAACTCAAACAAGCAGCAAAAACAACTGGCGCTAGCACATACGGAAAGTACGTGAGCAGATTCAGAATACGTTTTTTGGGATGGTAAAAAACTGTTTTACTTATAAGAAATCCAGAAATCGTAGAAACAATAGCCACCGATAATGAAATGATCATCGAGCTCACAAAACTGTTCAATAATCCAGCTTCTTAACCAAAAATGACACGCCAGTTATCTAGTCCAAAATACTCTGGCAACAGGTCTGGAAAACGCCAGCCGCTCGCCATCGACAATACAATGAGGTACGCAAATGGAAATAGCACCAAAAACACAAAAAGGGTCAATATGATAGGTTTCCAACTACGTTTCATTTGCGACACGTTTTTTAGGTAAGAACAGCGCAATTGCAGCAATGCTCACAATTACCGTATAAATAACGGCAACCACATAACCTTCAGAAATCTTAGTCAAATCATACTGCTTAATCTCTCGTATAATCAATACTGATAGCATCTGTGGCGACTCCTGCCCCAAAATAAGCGGAATCTCATAAGAGCCCAATAAAAATATAAAGTAAAGCACGATAAGTACCCACGTTTTTTTAATCATAATGGGTAAATATACGCGACGTATCACCTGATTTCGGGAGGCTCCTAATGCTTGTGCAAGCACAGATAAATCTGCGATACGCTCATTTTTATAAACGTTGAGAAATAACAACACAAAAAATGGAATCACCATCGTAGCAAAGGTCAAGATGATACCAATAGCAAACGTATCATTTACCAAATCAGGAAAATCGGCAGCCTGTGTTGTCCAGCCAAATTTGTAACTCAACCGAGAAAAGAAACCTCCCTTTGAAAACAACTGAAAGGTAAAAAAAGCAGAAACAACCCCTGGAATGGCTAGCGGTAAATAGGTAACAAAAGACAGAAACTTACCTTCTAATTGGTCTTTAAACTTCAAGGCAAACCACAGCGATGCCGTAATCGAAATGACCATAGAAACCAATGCAATCGCTGCGCTATAAAAGAAGGATTTAAAAAACTCGCCAGATGAAAGCACGGCTTCCCAAAACTCTAGCGTAAATCCTTTATTTACGACACCTACGATCCCAAAACTATATAAAAGTGCATAGACAAAAGCGGCTAAAAAAGGCACCACACCTATCAGCACAAAGAATACTAAGCTTATATGTTTTAGACTATTTCTCAATAACTTCGGTTCTAAAGTCTTCGTATAAACGGATCATATATTCAGCGGCTGGTTCTGCAATCGCGTTTTTTTCTAGTTCGCTCAATGAGATACCATACTGTCTCTTTGGTCCGTTTTTAAATTTTGTTTTCCAGTCTGCTGGTAGTTTCTCAAGGTCTAGAACGGTATTAGAATCCATTCCTTTTGGGTCATTTTTTTTGAGCTGTGCTTCGGGTGACATTAAGAAGTTAATAACTTGCATCGCCCCTGCTTTTTGTGGAGCGTTGGATAAGATCCCAAGATAGTTTGCGTTTTTAATCGTTCCGTTTTTCCAAGCGTAGGCTTTTGTAGTTTTTGGATATAATCCGCTAGTGACACGTTCTTCTATTCCGCCCTCGCTAAAGCCTGCTGTGAGGTATAATTCTCCGTTTCCGTAGAGTTGGCTCATTATAGATTGCTCTTTAGGGAATGTCTTTCCTTCTTTCCAGAAGTATTTTTTATTGGTATTTATCCAGTCCCACATTTGGGTAGAAAGACGGTTATATTTTGCTTCGTCAAAATCTCCGTCTAAGCTCGTTGGGCTTCCGCCTAGTTCTGCCAGAAAACTTTTAAGCAAGGTCATTCCAGTAAAATCATTAGAAATGGTAAAAGTTCCTGGGTATTTTTTAATATGTACTTCTAATTCTGGGATTGTGGTGGGTGGTGTTTCTATTTTAGCAGTATCATACACCATTGCAAATTGTCCTAAACTCCACGGCGCCTCCATACCAGCGATATCTTGCTGAAAATCTATACTTATAAAAGGATCGTTAAAATCAATATACTCCGAGTTAGGCAATTGCTTTACAAAAGGTCCCCAAAGTGCATCAATCGTGCGTAGCTGAAAAAACGTCTCTCCATTAATCCACACCATATCTAC
>Ga0115565_10004007_pt1 | contig 10206 bp, 13 predicted proteins | sample COGITO_mtgs_1105_FD_87199 | JGI IMG/M metagenome (GOLD analysis project Ga0115565, IMG submission 87199) | Pelagic marine microbial communities from North Sea - COGITO_mtgs_110530 | ecosystem: Environmental > Aquatic > Marine > Epipelagic | place: Germany:Helgoland, sampling site Kabeltonne... | reverse complement strand
CCTTGCAATCCAAATCTGTTCTAAACCGATCAGAGAACTCTAAGAGGTTCTGACCTTTGAATAATTCCATAAATCCCATATTTTGTTGACCTCAAAGATAAGTAGCTAACTTGTGACCTCTATTTTTGTTAAAGCACCAAATAAAGTAGTAAAGCCTATTAATAAACCAATATAAGAAGCAATTCCTACTTCTGGTAATTTTGAGTTTAATAGGCGGTTGCCAATATAAGAGTTGTTTTCTGCTAGAATATTCTGCGGTGGTTGATCCATAATTTCGATTTATAAAGTATTTATTGTATTGCTAAAAATTGATCTACTACTTTAGCAAACTGTAAATAAGTCCGTTGAAAATGTAATTACCCCCAAATTTTTATTGAAGAATGGTTATAGTGGTAGGATTTGACTTTGAAATACAAAAAAGAAAAATTTTTACTAATCCTTTGTGGGTATAACGAATTTTAAGTGTAGTATAGATATTGAGATTTTAATTACGGAAAATATACATAGAATGAAGAATACATTAGTATTAGGAGCGTCTCTAAAACCAGAACGTTATAGTAATAAAGCCATTTATAAATTGGTAGAAAAAGGAATTACAACTTATGCATATGGACTTAGAGCAGGTGAAATAGCAGGCGTGACAATTGGTACTACCTTAAGTAAAATTGAAGGTATACACACGGTTGCTTTATATTTAAACCCGAGTAGGCAGGAAGAGTTTTATACCACCATAGTTAACCTAAAACCAAAACGGGTACTTTTTAATCCTGGTACAGAAAACCCTAAGCTTTATTATATACTAAAGAATCATAAAATCGCATACGAAGAAGCTTGCACCTTAGTATTACTGGCAACAAATCAATATTAAACAGGTTAATGCTTTTTACGAATGTATAAAAGACCTAAAAATGTTAGCAAGCCATTTAGAGGAAGTAGTTCGTAACCAAAATCATAACCACCTAAAATAGCGGATGGTATTTTAGTTAAAAGATACATACAAGCAACAGATAGCAGGGCTACCAACCAAACATACGAATCTTGTACTTGCCAATTAGTAAAAATACCAAATGCAAATAACCCAAGTAAAGGCCCGTAGGTAAAAGAAGCAATAGTTAAAAGACCATCTATCACATTTTTATCTACAATATACTTAAAGGCTACTACTACCAAGATGAGCAAAACACTCATGCCTATATGCGTAACTCTTCTTAACCTTTTAGCTATGGCTATTGGTTTCCTATCAACGTTTAAAAAATCTACACAAAATGAGGTTGTTAGAGAGGTAAGCGCGCTGTCTGCGCTACTGTAAGCTGCGGCTATAAGACCCAACATAAATATAGCAGCCACAGTAAAACCCAAATTACTGTTAAGTGCTATTTGCGGAAATAGCAAATCAGTTTTTGCTTTGCCATCCATAAGCGGAATAGATATGTTAAATTTTTCAGCATAGATAAATAGCAGTGCCCCTAAAAGCATAAAGAGGAGTGTAACCACAACTAGGGCAATACTACAGAAAATCATATTTTTCTGCGCATCTTTTAAAGAGCGGCAGGATAGGTTTTTTTGCATCATATCTTGGTCTAAACCTGTCATGCAAATAGTAATAAACATACCACCTAGAATAGATTTAACAGCATGGTTTTTGTCAAGAAAACTATCGGTAAAAAATGTTTTACTATAATGTGTCAATTCTTTAGAGGTCAGAAAATCTGTAAAAGACCATGTTAGTTGGTCTAATATAAAGTAGATAGAAAGACCAACAGCCAAGAGCATAAAGGCAGTTTGTAGAGTATCCGTCCAAACAATTGTTTTTATACCTCCTCTAAAAGTATAAATCCAAATTAGTAAAATAGAAATTGTTACGGTAATTACAAATGGGATGCCCCAAGCATCAAATACAAACTTTTGTAAGACTATAGCTACAAGGAATAATCTAAAAGCTGCACCTAAAATTCTAGAGATAAAGAATGAAATGGCGCCCACTTTATAACTAATTTTACCAAACCTAGTTTCTAAGTATTGGTAGATAGAGGTTACATTTTGCTCGTAATATATTGGAAGTAAAATATATGCCGTAACCAAATAGCCAAAGAAATAACCAATAACTACTTGCAGGTAGCTAAACTGCGAAGCTTCTACCCAGCCAGGAACAGAAATAAAAGTAACACCAGAGAGCGAAGCTCCTATCATACCAAAGGCAACTAGATACCAAGGAGACTTTCTGCCCGCCTTAAAAAAGTCTTCATTAGAATCGTTTTTACCAGTAAAATAAGAAATGAGAAGGAGTAGCGCAAAATAAGCGCAGATTAAAAGGAGTATTTGAAAAGACGTCATCGGAAAAATTTAAACCAAAGTACAAAAAGCAAAAATAGTATGTAATTTTGCCCAAACTTTAGCCTATGGATTTTTCTTCAAAACTATTAGAAAATGCAGTAATAGAGATGTCGCAGCTTCCAGGAATAGGGAAAAGGACGGCATTAAGGCTTATGTTGCACATAATTAAACAACCAGTACGCCAAACAGAACAGCTAACTTTTGCGCTGACGCAATTACGTAGTACTATTAGGTTTTGTAAGGAGTGCCATAATATATCTGATTTAGAAGTGTGTGAAATTTGCACTAACCTAAAGAGAGATAGTACTATAGTTTGCGTGGTAGAAGATATTAGAGATGTAATGGCAATAGAAAATACGGGACAATACCGTGGAGTATACCACGTTTTAGGAGGTAAAATTTCACCTATGGAAGGTATAGGTCCACAAGATCTAAACATAGCCAGCTTATTAACGAAAGTAAAAGCAGGGAAAGTAGTAGAACTAATTTTTGCTCTAAGTTCTACTATGGAAGGCGATACTACCAATTTTTACATGTACAAACAATTAGACGGTTTGGAGGTGAAAACGTCTACTATTGCAAGAGGAATTGCTGTAGGAGATGAGTTGGAGTATGCAGATGAAGTTACATTGGGGAGGAGTATTATAAACAGAGTGCCTTTTGAAAATTCATTTAACGGAGCATAATTTTAGGAATAAAATTCAAGATTTCTTAGTTTAAGAACTTCTTGTTATTAAACTAGTAGACAGCATTAGCCTTAAATAAAGTACTATGTCAAAATTTGAATTAAAATTACCACGAATGGGAGAGAGTGTTGCAGAAGCAACGCTAACTACGTGGTTAAAAAATATAGGAGACCGTATTACTTTAGATGAGCCCGTATTTGAAATTGCAACAGATAAAGTGGATAGTGAAGTTCCTAGCGAGGTTGAAGGTACGCTGGTGGAAATGTGTTTTCAGGTAGATGATGTTGTCCGCGTAGGCGAAACTGTAGCCATTATTGAAACTAGCACGGGAAATGAAACGCAAGTAGTAGAAAAAAATCAAGAACCGGCACCAACACCGGAAATTTTAGCAGAAGCCGCAGTCACTTACATGGCAAAAGCTATGGAAACCGTAAAACCTGAAAGTAGCACCTCCTCTAAATTAGAGCGATTTTATTCTCCGTTGGTCAAAAACATAGCCAAGGAAGAAAACATTTCTGTAACAGAGCTAGATGCAATTACAGGAACAGGAAAAGATGCACGCGTTACAAAAGACGATCTTTTAGCATATATAAATACCAAAAAGGAGCCAGTAGAAAAGAAGGAGCCAATTGTAGAACATTTTATGGCACCCTCTATAAATAAAAATATAGAAAGCGTAAAAACCAAGGTAGCTAGTACTGCTACCCCAGTATTGACTAAAGTAGCTCAAGGAGATGAGGTAATTGCCATGTCTAGAATGGGCAAACTAGTAGCTAAACATATGACAGAAAGTATTGCAACTTCTGCGCATGTTCAAAGTTTTATAGAGGTTGATGTAACCAATATGGTTTCTTGGAGAAACAAGAAGAAGCTAGCTTTTGAAAAGCAAGAAGGGGAGAAGCTCACCTTTACACCCATTTTTATGGAGGCTATTGCAAAGGCTTTAAAGAAATATCCGCTTATGAATATATCTGTAGATGGAGACGAAATAATTCGTAAGAGAAATATAAATATAGGTATGGCTGCCGCATTGCCAGATGGTAATTTAATTGTTCCAGTAATAAAAAATGCGGATCAGCTGAATTTAGTTGGTATGGCTAAAGTGGTGAACGATTTAGCACATAGGGCTAGAAATAACAATTTAAAGCCAGATGAAATTACGGAAGGAACATATACCGTTACAAATGTTGGCACGTTTGGTAGTGTTTTTGGGACACCCATAATAAACCAGCCACAGGTAGGTATTATAGCTTTGGGTGCTATAAGAAAAATGCCAAGTGTTATAGAAACTAACGAAGGTGATTTTATCGGCATCCGTAGCAAAATGTATCTTTCGCATAGCTATGACCATCGGGTGGTAAACGGTGCTTTAGGAAGTATGTTTGTTAAGGCTGTTGCAGATTATTTAGAAGCTTGGGATGTGCAAAGAGAGATTTAGTAATAAGAGAATAGCTATTATTGCTATTCTCTTCATTTTAGCAGCCATTCGGCAGCAGAATAGTTTAATTATAGGTTTGCTGAGAACACTATCTTATACTTAGTTTTTAATGTGCTCCTAAGCGTAAAGTTAAATTAGGGTTGATCTACATATTTAGTAGTTGAAGTAAAATTTAAGATCAGTTCTAAATCCTATCTTTGCGGAAAGCTTTAGAAATGGAATTAGAACTTACAAGACCTATTTGTTTTTTCGATTTAGAAACAACGGGAACCAATGTGGCAAAAGATCGTATTGTAGAAATTGCTATTTTAAAAGTATTCCCAAACGGAAATAAAGAAAGCAAAACTTGGCTTGTAAATCCAGAAATGCATATCTCCGATGAGGTGATTGCAGTACATGGCATTTCCAATCAGAAAATTGCAAACGAGCCAACTTTTAAAGAGCTATCTCAGGATATTTATAAGATGATTAAAGATGCAGATTTAGGCGGCTTTAACTCAGATAGATTTGATATTCCTTTGCTAGCAGAAGAGTTGCTACGGGCAGATATAGATTTTGATATGAAAAATACTGTATCTGTAGATGTGCAGACTATTTTTCATAAGATGGAGAAAAGAACGCTAGGTGCAGCTTATAAATTTTATTGTGATAAGGATTTAACAGATGCTCATAGTGCTGCGGCAGATACGAATGCTACCTATGAAGTGTTGTTATCGCAATTAGACAGGTATCCAGATTTAGAAAATAATATTAAAAAACTTTCAGAATTTTCTAGAAGAAAAGAATCTGTTGATTTTGCCGGCTTTATTGCTATGAACAAAGACGGAGAAGAAATATTCTCATTTGGGAAACATAGAGGAAAAAAAGTGCAAGATGTTTTGGAAAAAGAACCAGGCTATTTTGGGTGGATTATGAATGCTGATTTTCCAAGGTATACTAAAAAGGTGTTAACACAGATTAAATTAAGTAAACTAAATACGAAGTTGGGCTAGAAACTAGACCTTATAATTCCCAAGGATGTCTTAGCGTTCTTTAGTATCTTAGTCGTTTTTAAATTATAAAGTTGTGGCCTACCTCATATCCATCAAGATATATAAAGTAAGATGAAAATAATCTGTATTGGTCGTAATTATACAGACCATGCTCTAGAACTTGGTAATACACCACCCGAGGAGCCTATTGTGTTTATAAAACCAGATTCTGCGGTATTACCAAAACAGCAAGATTTTTATATTCCAGATTTTTCTACAGAGATCCATTACGAAGTAGAAGTGATTGTAAAAATCACTAAAGTAGGAAAGCATATTCAACAAGAATTTGCACACCTATATTATGATGAGGTATCTGTAGGAATAGATTTTACTGCAAGAGATCTTCAATTAGAATTAAAGGAAAAAGGACTTCCTTGGGAAAAGGCCAAAGGTTTTGATGGTTCAGCTGTTATTGGGGAGTGGGTTTCGAAAAAGTCACTTAAAAATTTACAGGATCTTCAGTTTTCATTACAATTAAATGATAAGATTGTTCAAGCGGGTACTACAAAAGATATGCTTTGGAGTATAGATGCGTTAATAGCTTATGTGTCTACCTTTTTCATGTTAAAAAAAGGAGATATAATTTTTACGGGAACACCCTCTGGTGTTGGCAAAGTTCATATGAATGATTACCTTACAGGTGCCTTAGAAAACAAGGAATTATTTAAAGTTAAAATCAAATAAATGATCTATAGTCTTGATAAGTTGAATGAGATGGCAGAAGGGGATCAGGATTTTATAGTTTCTGTCGTGTCTGTTTTTTTAGAAGAAGTGCCTACAGATCTGAAAGCTATGGAAGAAGCACTGATTGCTAACGATCATGAAAATGTGTATCAATTAGCGCATAAAATTAAGCCAAATGTAGATTTGTTGGGTATGGAGCAAACACGAGCGGTAACCTTAGAGATGGAAACTTTGGCTAAAGATCCTACCAACATGCCGTTGTTAAAAGATTTATTTCCAACCTTAAAAACTGACATTCAACAAGTAGTTTCAGAATTACAAAAAGACTTTAATATTTGATATTAGCAGAAATTATTACCATAGGAGACGAAATACTTATTGGGCAGATAGTAGATACGAATTCGGCCTTTATAGCAAAGCAGCTAAATAAAATAGGTATCTCCGTGTATCAAATAACCTCTGTACAGGATGATAAAAAGCATATTTTAGAAGCGCTAGCCGCTGCTAAATCCCGAGTATCTATTGTTATATGTACAGGTGGCTTAGGTCCTACAAAAGATGATATTACAAAACACACATTTTGCGATTTTTTTAATGATACGCTAGTTCAAAATACCCAAGTGCTTGAGCATGTAGAACTGTTGTTCAAGAAGCATATAGCTACACCTATATCAGATCTAAATAGAAAGCAAGCATTAGTACCCACAAAGGCAACCGTTTTGCATAATGCACATGGCACTGCTCCTGGTATGTTGTTTTTTGAAGAAGATGTCACATATATATCATTGCCCGGTGTACCGTTTGAGATGAAACATATAGTAACCAATGAAGTGCTCCCGGTATTAATAGATCAATACGAGCGTCCACATATTATACATAAAACATTGGTGACGTATGGTTTGGGTGAGAGCGTTATAGCAGAACGGATAGAAGATTGGGAAGAGCGTCTGCCAAGTTTTATAAAACTAGCTTATCTACCAAGTTTAGGAAAAGTACGTTTACGTCTTACTGCAAGAGGGCAGGATCGGGTGATGCTTATAAATGGCTTAGCAGATGCCTGTAGCACACTTTATCCACTTATAGGTGATATATTGTATGGTACGGAAGACGAAGAGACTTTAGAGCAGCTAGTAGCTAAGCTGTTAGCGAATAAAAATTATACACTTGCTGCCGCAGAAAGTTTTACGGGTGGGAAGATAGCTTCGGCTATTACCGCAATTCCAGGGGCTTCTATTTATTTTAAAGGAGCTGTAGTAAGCTATGCAACAACAGCTAAAGTAAAAGTCTTAAATATATCAGAGATAGACATAGCGGAGCATTCCGTAGTAAGTGCTGAAGTAGCAAAAACAATGGCTTCTAATGTTCGGCAGTTGTTTGGTGCAGATATAGGAATAGCTACCACTGGTAATGCTGGGCCAGAAAAAGGAGACTCAGATGCCGCTGTTGGAACCGTGTTTATAGCAATAGATTCCCCTTTAGGAGTGCATGCGCTTCAATTTAATATGGGTAGCAATAGAGAACGAGTAGTGCAAAAGTCTGTAAATAAGGCATTTGAAATGTTGCAGAAAGAAATTATAAAATTGTGAAGTAGATACTTGGCGTTAAAGTAAAAATAATATATTTTTGCATCCTGTTTAAAAGAAAAATTCGACTCCATGTCAAAAGTTTGTGAAATTACGGGAAAAAGAGCTATGTTTGGAAACAACGTGTCTTTCTCTATCAATAAAACAAGAAGAAGGTTTGACGTAAATCTTTCTAAGAAAAGATTTTACATTCCTGAAGAAGATCGCTGGATTACTTTAAAAGTATCTGCAAGGGCGTTAAAAAGTATCAACAAAAAAGGTATTTCAGCAGTGTTGAAAGAAGCAAAAGCTAAAGGTTTGGTAAAGTAACCTTTTAAAATATTTAGATTACAATGGCAAAGAAAGGCAATAGAATTCAGGTTATTTTGGAATGTACAGAACATAAAGAGTCAGGACAGGCGGGCACTTCTAGGTATATTACAACCAAAAACAAAAAGAATACTCCAGAAAGGATGGAAATTAAAAAATTCAATCCTATTCTAAAGAGAATGACCGTTCATAAAGAAATAAAGTAAGGTATTCATTATATAGAATATCCTCATAAAATAACCACTCATGGCAAAGAAGACAGTAGCAAGTTTACAAACAAGTTCTAAAAGACTAACGAAAGCTATAAAAATGGTAAAATCACCTAAATCTGGTGCTTATGTTTTTGTAGAGTCAGTAATGACGCCAGAATCTGTAGATGCTTGGATTGCCAAGAAGTAAGATTTCTGTTTAAAATATATCATTGAGCCTCTTTCTTAAGAAAGGGGCTTTTTTATTTTCTATATTTGGCTAATTAGCAAAATGATATGAGTGTATTTAAGAAAATTTTCTCTTCTCAGAAAAAAGAAACTTTAGATAAAGGCTTAGAAAAATCTAAATCTTCATTTTTTTCAAAATTGGGGAAAGCAGTTGCCGGCAAGTCTAAAGTAGACGATGATGTATTAGATCACTTAGAAGAGGTATTAGTGTCTTCTGATGTTGGCGTAGCTACTACTTTAAAAATTATTAAGCGGATTGAGGCGAGAGTAGCACAAGACAAATACGTAGGCACTGGGGAATTAAATAAAATTCTTAAAGAGGAAATAGCAGGCTTACTATCAGAAACAGATAGCACTGCTAAAACTGATCAAGATTTATCTAGGCATACTAAGCCTTACGTAATTATGGTAGTGGGTGTTAACGGTGCAGGAAAAACCACTACTATCGGTAAATTGGCTAATAAATTTAAAAACCAAGGGTACAATGTGGTTTTAGGTGCGGCAGATACTTTTCGGGCGGCCGCTATAGATCAATTACAAGTTTGGGCAGATAGAGTGGGTGTGCCACTCATAAAGCAAAAAATGGGAAGCGATCCTGCTTCTGTTGCTTTTGACACCCTGAGTTCTGCCGTAACCCAGAACGCAGATATTGTTATCATAGACACCGCAGGTAGGTTGCATAATAAGATTAATCTTATGAATGAGCTTACTAAAGTGAAGAAAGTAATGCAAAAGGTGGTAGCGAATACTCCTCATGAAGTCTTATTAGTACTAGATGGTTCTACGGGGCAAAATGCCTTTGAGCAAGCAAAACAGTTCACAAAAGCTACCGATGTAACTTCTTTAGCGGTAACAAAATTAGATGGTACTGCAAAAGGCGGAGTTGTTATAGGTATATCAGATCAGTTTCAAATACCAGTAAAGTATATTGGAGTAGGAGAGGGAATAGAGGATCTTCAAATATTTAATAAACAAGAATTTGTAGACTCGTTTTTTAACATTAAAGATTAAACCTTTTATAGAGTATATGAGCTCTAGGGTTTTTATAGTTTTAATGTGTGGGAAAATTATTTCAGAATTTAGGGTATCAAACAAATTTGTTAAGTGTTTAAATTTTCTTCAACTATATTAGATAGTTAGCGTGTATTGGTATTACATAGCTGGTTTATTGTTTAGGCATCCAGAAACGCAAATCGCTATACATTCTGTTTATAAACGTATTTAAAGAAATGTCTTTAAATAAGCATTTTTTTATAAGCGTATTGTACTTTTACAGTACAGAAAAAAGAGATGCGCACAAAATCAATAAAGAAGAATAAGATTAATGTTGTAACCCTAGGTTGTAGCAAAAATGTTTACGATTCTGAGGTCCTTATGGGACAGCTTAAAGCAAATAATAAAGACGTTGTACATGAAGAAGAGGGCAACGTGGTTGTTATTAATACTTGCGGGTTTATAGCAAACGCAAAAGAGCAAAGCATTAATACTATTCTAGAGTATGTGCAGAAGAAAGAGGCAGGTACTATAGATAAAGTATTTGTAACAGGTTGTTTAAGTGAGCGTTACAAGCCAGATTTGCAAAAGGAAATTCCTAATGTAGATGAGTATTTTGGTACAAGCGAATTACCTAGCTTATTAAGAGCCTTAGGTGCAGATTACAAGCACGAACTTATAGGAGAAAGACATACTACTACACCAAAAAAT
>Ga0115565_10004003_pt1 | contig 10211 bp, 9 predicted proteins | sample COGITO_mtgs_1105_FD_87199 | JGI IMG/M metagenome (GOLD analysis project Ga0115565, IMG submission 87199) | Pelagic marine microbial communities from North Sea - COGITO_mtgs_110530 | ecosystem: Environmental > Aquatic > Marine > Epipelagic | place: Germany:Helgoland, sampling site Kabeltonne... | reverse complement strand
TGGGGAAAAGATTTTTCAATATCGGAAATGGTAACACAGCTTCACAGTTGCGCTGAATTAGGAATTACAAGTTTTGACCATGCAGACATTTATGGGAATTATACAACAGAAAGAGAGTTTGGTAAGGCATTGTCTGAAAGTGGAGTAGATAGATCTAAGTTACAACTAATAAGTAAGTGTGGTATTCAGCTAATAGCTGCAGGAAGAGATAATAAGGTAAAGCATTACAATTATACAAAGCAGTACATAATAAAATCTGTAACCCAGTCATTAAAAATGTTGCAAACTGATTATCTAGATATGTTGCTGCTTCATAGACCTAGCCCCTTGATGCATCCAGACACTATATCCGAAGCTATAAGTCAGCTTAAAAGTGAAGGCAAAATAGTGTATTTTGGTGTTTCTAATTTTAACCCCAGTCAAACACAATTAATAGAGAAAGAAACCATTGTTGAAGCCAATCAATTTGCTTTTTCCTTAACAGAGAATGGTGTTTTAGAGAATGGTGTATTGGATGATTGTATTCTGAATAAGCGTATGGCCATGTGCTGGAATCCCTTAGGTAGTTATTTTAAGAATAGTGATGAGCAGGTACTGCGTATTGAAAAAGTTATGGTGCCATTATGCGAGAAATATAGTTGTACAGCAGATCAGTTATTACTAGCATGGATAGGTCAACACCCTGCAAATATTCACCCTGTTGTAGGAACTACAGAAATTACAAGATTAAAGAATGCAGTAGCGGCTATTGCTATAAAACTAGATTTGCAAGACTGGTTTGTATTGTTAGAGGCTAGTAAAGGAAGCGAGGTAGCATAGTTGGCGAGCGGTCAAAAAAACAATAGAAACTTTCAAGTATAGTAATTGGTTCGGTTAGATGAACTATTTGTTAATACCAGTAATACAAGCCTTAATAGTATCCTATTTTAGGAAGTACAAGGTAATTACGTAATAGTTTTAAGATAATAAAACTTTCAGATGATGGATTCTAATTACTCCGTAACAATCCATAAATGTTGGTATGGCGCAATTTGCATATTATTATCGGCATCTGGGCGAATCATTAAACCTGATATAAGATCCTTATTATTTTCTAAGTTAAAACCGACACTTTGTAGCCAACCGATAGAAATAGCTTGCAAGTTTTTATCAAAATTAGAGAAGACCCAAACACTATTTTTTAGGCCTTTACGTTCAAATACAAAAATATGAGGGTTAGCACTGGGGTGAATAAATAAATTATTAGTATCAGCTAATAGGGGTAGTGCTTTACGCAACTTTATCATTTTCTGTAAGCCATTAAAAATTTGGCTATTATATGTATCTCTTTTAGTTAATTCCCTTACTACACCCCAATCCTGTATAGGCCTATTCACCCATCTACTATCTTCTTTAAAGTCATCATTATCTTTAAAAGAATAATCATTTAAAGTGCCTATTTCATCTCCTGCGTATATTAAAGGTATGCCACCATAAGAAAGAATAATACCATGAAGCATTAAGATTTTAGATACGGCAGTTTTTATAATAGTATGGTTGTTCTCATAAATACCTTTTTCTAAGCCTAATAGAGATGCTGCGCTACCAGTAATTCTACCATCTCCATTCTTAGGATTATACATAAACATCATACCCCTAGCTGGTGTCCACGCTAGATTACTGGTATAATACTCAAGTAAAAATTTACGGTGGTTGTAAGGGTCCCAATCCATAGCCCAAATAAATTCATCATCATAACCTAAACCAATATCATCATGGCATCTTATATAATTAATCCAAGTTGCGTTTTCAGGTTTTGACGGTATCTCCATCAAACTTTTGTGAAGTAAAGAAGTCTTTGTTGTCGCTACGGAATTCCATAAAAGTGCCATTAAAGAGGCGTTGTAAGCAACTTCACATTCATTACCTTCTAAACCATCTTCACCAAAATATTTTAGAATATTTTTTGGAGCAACAATAGCCTCTGCAAGTAAAATAACCCCAGGAGCAATTACCTGAAGACACATTCTAAATAATGAGATGAGTTGGTGTGCTTCTGGAAGATTTTGAGATTGGGTTCCCAATTTTTTCCAAAGAAACGCAAGTGCATCAAACCTTACTACATCTACACCCATATTTGCTAGCTTTAGTAAATTGTCTAGCATAGCTATAAACACCAGAGGATTTTTATAATTCAAATCCCATTGATATTTATTAAAACAGGTCATTACCCAAGAACCCATAGCCTCGTTATACGTGAAATTTCCCGGAGCAGACTCTGGAAAGATCTCTGGCATCGTTTGCTCGTATTGGTCTGGAATAGCTCTATTAGGAAATGTGTAATAATATTCTTGGTATTCTTTATTCCCCGCAGCCGCTTTTTTAGCCCAAACAAACTCGTCAGATGTATGGTTTACAACAAAGTCTAACATAAGCAGCATATTTTTAGATCGCGCTTTTTTAGTAAACCTCTCAAAATCTTTTTTCGTGCCGTATTTAGAATCTATTTCATGGTAACTGTTTACAGCATAGCCGCCATCATTTTCACCTTTAGGTCTTGTAGTTATGGGCATGAGATGCAAATAATTTACACCCAATTTTTCAAAATACGGAATCTTAGTTTCAAGATCAGGAATATCCTTTGCAAACCTATCTACATATAATTGCATACCAACAAGTTGTTCGCTTTGATACCAATTACCTGCATTAAGACGCTCTAAGTCTAAATTTTTCAAAACCTTTGGTCGTTCCTTAAATAACTCATCTAGTTTTGAAACTAACTTCTTGAAGGCATTGTTGCTCTCAGGATATAGTGAAAAAAATAATGAGCTAATTAAAGACAAATTTGTAGCAAGTCGTTGCTCATAGTAGGGGTCTTCCGTAGTTATCCCAGTAACCTGCTTTCTAGACATAAGCAGTTGATGTAATGCAGCTTGATTCATTTTATACGTTGCTTTAAGGTTTAATCCGAAACCGTCAATTAAAACTTATTTCCAATGTACTATGGTGACGACTCTCCTAGTAATAGAAAATAGTTAGTGGTTAATTTAGAGAATATTATTTTTTATCCTAAGCTAATTGATGCTCATCTGGGAGCGATTCAATAGCTCCAAAATTCATAGTAGTGATAGCTCCGGCTTTATTTGCTGTAGCAATAATTTCCGTAAGCAATCCACGATCTTCAAAAATAGGATCTAGGCTATCATGTTTAGATAACTGCCGTAGTAAGCAACCTATAAAGGCATCTCCTGCGCCAGTAGTATCCACAGGTTTTACAGAAATACTAGGAATCGTTTTACTATAACTTTTAGTGCTTAACAAGGTGCCTTCAGCTCCTAATGTAATTACGATAAAGGGCACGCCAATATCATGCAAAACTGCACAAGCTTCTTTCAAATCTGTTTTGCTAGAAAGTAAGGTAGCCTCTTCCAAACTAAATTTGCATAAATGAGATTTTTGAAGAAAAGGCATGCATTTTTTAATGAATAGTGCTTCCTTATTTTTCCAAAGATCTACCCTATAATTAGGGTCAAAACTAATAAATGCATTTTGCGTAAGCGCATCAAAAAAATACCTGTTATAAGCATCTTCTAAAGCACCACCTAGTAAAGCAGTTGCTGCTCCAAAATGTACCATATTATTTTTAAACTCGTTTTTTAGAGAGCAATCATATTTTAGCTCCTTATCAGCGCCTCTACTAAAAACAAAATCTCGCTCGCCATCCTTATCTAAAGAGACAAAAGCCAATGTTGTAAAGGTTTCAGATTTCTGCGCTAATGAAATATCTACATTCGTATCTTCTAAAATATTTAATAAAAATGTACCAAAAGGATCATCTCCTACACTGCCAATAAAAACACTTTTACCGCCAAGTTTACTAATAGCGCATGCCACATTAGCCGGTGCACCACCTGCTTTTTTAGTAAATTCATTCGCTTTAGAAAGGTCGCTACCTTGGTTTTCGGCAACAAAGTCTATCAATAATTCACCAATACAATATATTTTCTTCATAAAATTATATAGAATATAAAATTCTAAGATAATTAGAAAAAATAGTTTTATCTAAAGTTTTGTTATGAATCATACCAAGATATACGGTTGGTAGCTTTGTCTTACTTTAGTTTGTTTAGGATTTAAGAAAATTAATAGGAAGTTAGGCACTTCTTTTAACGGTATTTTTAGTACTAAGTTTTTGAAGATTTACCACATTTGTATAATGATAAAGAAAAGAACGTTGGTTGTTGGTGATATTCATGCTGGACTTAAGGCTTTAAAGGAGGTTTTAAGTGAAGCGAAAGTAACAATAAACGATACACTTATTTTTTTAGGCGATTATATAGATGGCTGGAGCGACGCCGCAGAAACGATAAATTTTCTAATTAATTTAGATAAAACGCATCACTGTATTTTCCTAAGAGGTAACCATGATGAGCTTTGTTGGGAGTGGCTAACGGATACAGCAGATAACCCAATGTGGTTTAAGCATGGAGGAGAGGCAACTATAACCTCTTATTCCGCAATTAGCAACGAGGTGAAAAAACAACACATTAAATTTTATGAAAATTTAAAAGACTATTACCTAGATGCGGATAATAGACTTTTTTTACACGCAGGTTTTACCAATTTAAAGGGTATAACACATGAATTCCTGAACAAAACCTTCTATTGGGATCGTACTTTATGGGAGTTAGCACTCTCTGTAGATCCAACATTAACTGAGATAGATATTCATTATCCTAAAAGGTTGCTCAATTATAGAGAGATATATATAGGACACACTCCTGTTACCAGAATAGGCAAAACAACGCCACAGCAGGCGGTGAACGTCTGGAATATAGATACGGGAGCGGCATTTAAAGGTCCTTTAAGTATTTTAGACATAACAACAAAGGAGTATTGGCAGAGTACACCTGTATATAAATTATATCCTAATGAGGTTGGTAGAAATTAAAATATTGGTAAAGTTTTAAGTTTAATTAAAAATTTAATAACGAAATTTGTAAAAAAGCTGCAAATGTCAGACAAGAACATTCGATTAGAAGTGATGCAGGCTATAGAGCCCGAGGTGGACGGATTTATGGAGAATTTTCTAATCAAACCAGAAGATATTTGGCAGCCTACAGATTTCTTGCCAGATTCTCAATGCGATGATTTTCTAGAGAAGGTAGCACAGCTGCGCGAAGAATCTAAAGATTTAGGATACGATTTCTGGGTAACAATGGTAGCAGATACTATTACAGAAGAGGCCTTGCCCACATATGAGTCTTGGTTGATGGATGTAGTAGGGATAGACCAGCATGGTGAAAATAAAACAAATGGCTGGGCTAAATGGGTACGTGCGTGGACAGCAGAAGAAAATAGACACGGAGATGTTTTAAATAAATATTTATATTTATCTGGCAGGGTAAATATGCGAGAGATAGAGATAACAACCCAACACCTTATTTCTGATGGTTTTGATATAGGAACAGATAGAGATCCTTACAAAAACTTTGTATATACTTCATTTCAAGAATTAGCTACAAATATTTCCCATAAAAGAGTAGGGCAGATGGCAAAAAAGAAGGGCAATCTTCTATTGGGTAAAATGTGTACTATTATTGCGGGGGATGAAATGCGTCATCACTTAGCGTATAGAGAGTTTGTAAAAACAATTTTAACTCATGATCCTAATGGTATGATGTTGGCTTTTGCAGACATGATGAAGCAGAAAATAGTAATGCCAGCACACTTTTTAAGAGAATCTGGAGGAACCATTGGTTCTGCTTTCGAGAATTTCTCTAACTGCGCACAGCGTTTAGGCGTGTATACTGCCCAAGATTATATAGAAATTCTTGCAAAATTAAATACTTTCTGGGAAATTGATACGGTAAGAGGTCTAAATGATGAAGCGCAAAAAGCGAGAGATTATTTAATGAAATTACCTTCTAGATTAGAGCGTATTGCATCTAGAATGAAATTTCCTGAAGATCAATATCATTTCACATGGGTAGAAGCTAATGGCAGACTATAATAATGTTATTGTAGCCTTAAATTATAAATAAAAAGCCTTGTTCTAATATGAATAAGGCTTTTTATTTATAGTCTCTTTTTGGAGCTAGCCAAGTGTTTTAACGCGCTAGTAAGTATCTTTATAAAAGAATATAATTGTTATGCTAGACGTAGATAAAATTAGAGCCGATTTCCCAATTTTAAAGAGAGAAGTAAACGGGAGACCCTTAGTTTACTTAGATAACGCTGCAACTTCACAAACACCACAGCAAGTTATAGATACCATTGTGGACTATTATCAAAATTACAATGCAAATATTCACAGAGGGGTTCATACATTGTCACAAGAAGCAACAGATAGGTATGAACAAGCACGATTAAAAATCCAGAAGCATTTTAATATAGAATTTGCTCATGAAGTTATATTTACATCTGGCACAACGCATAGTATTAATATAGTTGCAAACGGTTTCTCAGCATTATTAAAAGAAGGAGATGAGGTATTAGTTTCTGCAATGGAGCATCATTCCAACATAGTGCCATGGCAAATGCTTTGCGAACGCACAGGAGCAATTATGAAAGTAATTCCTATGAATCTAGAAGGAGAGCTTTTAATGGATGTGTTTGATGATTTGTTATCTAGTGCTACCAAACTGGTATTCTGTAATCATATTTCTAATGCCTTAGGTACTATAAATCCTGTTGCTGAAATTATAGAAAAAGCACACAAAGTGGGTGCATTGGTGCTAATAGATGGTGCGCAGGCCGCCCCACATTTAGTAGCAGATATGCAAAAATTAGATGTAGATTTCTATACAGTTTCTGCTCATAAAATATGTGGTCCTACTGGAGTTGGAATGTTATATGGTAAGCAAGAATTGTTACGCAAATTACCCCCATACCAAGGTGGTGGAGAAATGATTGCAGAAGTAACATTTGAAAAAACTACATATGCAGATCTTCCGCACAAATTTGAAGCAGGTACGCCAAATATTTGTGGAGGTATAGCCTTTGGGGCTGCTTTAGATTATATGAGTGCTATTGGTCTTGATACTATTGCCACTTACGAACATGAACTATTGGAATACGCAACAAGTGAACTTTTAAAAATAGAAGGACTCAAAATATACGGTACTGCTGCTTCAAAAACATCCGTGATATCTTTTAATCTCAAGGGCATACATCCTTATGATGTAGGTAGTATCTTAGATAAATTAGGTATTGCTGTACGCACAGGGCACCATTGCGCTCAACCTATTATGGATTTTTATAAAATACCAGGAACCGTGCGCGCAAGCTTTAGTTTTTATAACACTAAACAAGAGATAGCTATATTGGTAGCAGGTATTAAAAGAGCGCAGCGCATGTTACTTTAGTATAATGATAAACATAAATAAATACCATTGCACTTATTGTAACTTTGTTTAAAATTATATTATGAAAATTAAAGAAATACAAGAAGATATTGTAGCAGAGTTTTCATTATTTGAAGATTGGATGCAACGCTATGAGTATATGATAGATTTGGGGAAATCTCTTCCTCTAATTGCACCAGAATATAAAACAGATGACAATATTATAAAAGGCTGCCAAAGTAAAGTTTGGGTTCATGCAGATCTGGAGGAGAGCAAATTAGTATTCACTGCGGATAGTGATGCAATTATAACTAAGGGTATTATTGCTATTCTTATAAGAGCATTTAGTAATCAGAAGCCACAAGATATTTTAGATGCCGATATGAATTTTATAGATGAGATTGGTTTAAAAGAGCATTTGTCTGCTACACGCGCAAACGGATTGGTTAGTATGATAAAGCAAATAAAATTGTATGCAGTAGCATACCAAACACAAATTGAAAGATAATGAGCGACGAAAATATAGCAGAAGACAGTGCAGAATTAGGAGAGAAAATAGTAAAAATATTAAAGACTATTTACGATCCAGAAATTCCTGTAGATATTTATGAGTTAGGGTTAATTTATGATGTTCTGGTTAATGAGGATAATGAAGTTAAAATACTTATGACTTTAACTTCTCCTAACTGCCCAGTAGCAGAAACACTACCCGTAGAAGTAGAGGAGAAAGTAAAATCCTTAGATGCTATTAAAGACGCAGAGGTAGAGATTACGTTTGATCCTCCATGGACAAAAGATTTAATGAGTGAGGAAGCAAAGCTAGAATTAGGCATGCTTTAAAAACAGAAATAGGAAGCAAGAGTAAACTTGGTATCGGTATCTTTTTTCAACCTTACTATAAATATACTTAATGTTTCATTAAATGGAAATACTAAGAAACCATGTCTCAGATTGTAAACAAAGTTGCAAATAGTAAGCTGATTAGCATTAATCTTGAGGATTACTATTCTCAGGGAACTAGGGTGCAATTAGATATTTCTCCTTGGCTTTACGAAGGACTTATTCTTAAAGAAGCGGACTTTAGAGTTGCTGTAGAGAACTACAACTGGGAGAAGTACAAAGATTCTTTTGTGGCACTTCATTGCGCTACAGATGCTATAATACCAGGCTGGGCTTACATGCTAGTAATAACGAAGCTTCAGCCTTATGCAATAAAAACAATACAAGGTAATCTAGAAGCTTTAGAAACGATACTATACACTACAATCATAAATGATCTAGACTGTACAAGGTATCAAGACTCTTATATTATTATAAAAGGGTGCAGCAATAAGCCTGTGCCACCGAATGCGTATTTATTTTTAACAGAGAAGTTAATGAAGTACGCCAAATCTATCATGTATGGCGAGGCTTGCTCATCAGTTCCTTTATATAAAAGAAATTAAGTGCTTTTATTTAAGTCAGGTATGTGACATTTGTTACTTTTGCGTTTCTAAAAAAATAAACACGAGTAACATGAAGAACATTATCTTATCCTCAGCACTATTATTAACGTGTGCTTTAGGGTTTTCACAAACTGCTGAAGAATTAAAAAGTCAGATTTCACCTAAAACAGATTCTATTGCTGCGCTACAGGGTAGAATCGATGCAATCAAAGCGCAAATTTTAACATTGCCAGGTTGGCAAAAAGGTGCCTTTGGTACCATTGGTGCTAATTTAAGCTCTTTTAGCAACTGGTATGCACAGAATACTCCAAACAATTCTTCTGGTAATATTGGAGTGACTGTAAATGGATACGCAAATTTAAATGAAGATAAGTTCTTCTGGAGAAATTCTGGAAATATCAACATTGGTTGGGTAAAGTTTGATGACGAAGATGATGCTACGGATGATGATAGCTTCAGACAGGCTACAGACGTATTTTCTATAAGCTCATTATATGGTCATAAATTAAATGAGAAATTTGCAATCTCAGCACTAGGGGAATATAGAACTACCTTATTAAGTAATTTTAACGATCCAGGATACTTAGATATAGGTGTGGGTGCTACTTGGACACCTATAGCAGATTTAGTAGTGGTAATCCACCCGCTAAACTACAACTTTGTTTTTAGTAGTAATGATACTGCATTTGAATCTTCTTTAGGTGCTAAAATAGTAGCAGATTACACTAGGAAAATTGGTGCTATAAATTTCAAAACAAACTTTTCTACTTTTCAAAGTTATAAGAGTGGAGACCTTTCTAATTTTACTTGGATTAACTCTTTCGGTTATACGCTATGGAATGGTATTGGTTTAGGTTTTGAGTTTGGTTTAAGAAATAACAAACAAGAAGCATTAAATTATGCACAGACTAAATTGGGAAATACAGCAGAAACTTTTGATACGGTTGATAATGACCTACAGTCTTACTTATTATTTGGTCTAAATTATGCTTTTTAAAGTGTCATTTAATTTCAGTCTAAAGGCGTCAATACATATTTGTAGTTAACGGATTAGGATTTTAGATTTAAAGGCTAACTATGCAAGATGTATAGTTAGCCTTTTTAGTATAGAGTGATTATTTCTTTGTTGCTGTGTTACATCAAGACCGTTGCACGGTAAAACCTGTTTAAGAATCTGCAAAATTTGTTGTAATCATTTGTATATTAGTAATTTAAGTATTATTTTAAAGGCATGAAATTACAAAAGCAGCCTACATTAGCAGATACGATCTGTGGTTTACGAACCAGAAAGATAAAAAGAACATTTTTCAGCCAAATAAATACACTCCTTGACTGAGATAGCATCGAGAAGCTAATTATTCTAAAGGAAAAAGTGATGTGGGTAAACCTTCTTATAGCGGTTTTTTACTATTTAAAATGTGTCTTTTGCAGAGTTGGTATG
>Ga0115565_10003998_pt1 | contig 10220 bp, 11 predicted proteins | sample COGITO_mtgs_1105_FD_87199 | JGI IMG/M metagenome (GOLD analysis project Ga0115565, IMG submission 87199) | Pelagic marine microbial communities from North Sea - COGITO_mtgs_110530 | ecosystem: Environmental > Aquatic > Marine > Epipelagic | place: Germany:Helgoland, sampling site Kabeltonne... | reverse complement strand
ATTTTTAATTTCAAAGTATTTTTTGACTTCATTGATTTTTCTTGAATTATTAATAGTAAAATTTATTTGATAAAATAAATGATATTCATTTAAATTAAATAGTAGATGATAGTTCATAAATAGTCTATATTCTACTCGATGGTTAAACCATTCTGTAAATTTACTATAATCTAACAATAAAATAAAATAATCTTTATTTACATCGTCTATTATCTTATTAATAAATGAATTAAACCAGAATGAATCAATTGTTTTCATATATGGAATAGATGGATGGTTGACATCTTTATTAAAAGTAATATCTTTAAATTTTGAATCATTGTTAAAATATTTAGAATATTCTTGTGATGTAATTGAAATAACTTCATTTGTATTTAAATTATTTTCAGTTAAGTTATGAGGATAATACATCATGTTTTCAGGAATGATATAAAAAATATTTTCACTAGATAGATATACAAAAGATTTCATATTTAAATATTTATAATAAAGTTTATCTGTTACTTCTTTATTAAATTCATTTCTTTCAGTCTTAATCTTTTTTAATATTTCAAAATAAGGTATTTCTAAATAAAAAAACATATCTTTTAATAAATCACCATCGCGTTTAATATTTAGTTCAAATTCAGAATCAAACTTTTTATCACCATAATTTGTATGATAATTATCAACACTAAAATTAGTATATTTCATATATACTTTTTTAAAATGAGATATTTCTGGATTTCCTATTAGTAAACTATCTTCTTTTCCTACTGTTGCTAATTGGAGTAAACCTCCTTTCATTTATTATCTAATTTTAGAAATTATTCTTTAGAATAAAAATTTAATTAATATATTAAATGTAGTTGCATTAAATTGATAGCTTTCTTCATTTTTCAAAGAAAAATTGAAAGAGTAGAACTTCGAATAATCTAATTAAAATATATAATCTACTGTATTGTAATGTATTATTTAAATATAATTAGTTTAAAGAATTGTCCATATTCAGAAGCAGCAAATTCTTTAGTAAAAAACAATAATATAAAATCAAAAGTTACTATTATTAATAGTGATGAAAAAGAAAAATATAAAACAGATATTATTAACACATTTCCTCAAGTTTATTTAAAAAAAGAAAATAGTTCTGGTTCTGTATTATTAGGTGGTTATGATACTTTGAAGTCATATTATGATTTAGTACAACAAGGTAAAAATAAAAAAGAAACACTTGATAGTATTAAAATTAAAATAAGAGATTCAAATAGTGATATTACTGATAAATCTATTTTGAGACTTGTTGAATTAATGATTTAATTTAATTTTCCCTTCTTTATATTCACCAACTTTTTCATTCTTATTATTAAAAACTGTTCCGTTAATTTTATCTTCATAAAAATAATCAATACCATTTAATGACATGCAACTTAATAATTCTTCAGATGTATCTGAAATTTCATCAGATACTATATCTACATGTTTAATTTTAGATTTCTTTGAATACTTTTCAATTAACATTAATTCATCTATACCTTCTCCTTTTGCTATTTCAGATATTAATTTTGAATTAGATTCTAGCATCAATTTTTGATGTTCTTTTTTAGCTTTATCTAATTCCATTTTGATTTCTTTGGTATATTCATCTACCATTTCTATAATTTTTTTTAATTTCTTTAGTTTTTTCATTATTATATTGTAATCTTTGATATTTATTGCTTTTTAATTTCAACCTTTTTTTAAAGGTATTATTTGTATCAGTTATATCATTTGTGTATTCTTTTAATTTAATATTCGTATTTTTAAACTTATGATTTGTATTTTGTGTGTATTCTTTCAATTTAACATTAGTATCAATACTTGGATTTTCCCAGAAATCCACAATATCTAATGTAGAAATATTACACCTCATATTTACAATCATTTATATATTTGTATAAATATAAACAAATGTACGAATAAATCAATTTTATTTGTCTTTCACTTGTGAAAAGTCAATATTGGAACTGTTATAATACTTTCATTCTGCGTTGTTAAAAAATAATAATATTAATAATAATAATAATTTACTGATACTCTATTAAAGTATCTAAAACATCCAAGTTATCTTTACCAAATAATTTTAACCCATTAAATTTATAATTAAAGAATCCAATAATTTGTCTTCTTACTTTTATATTTTTATCTTTATCTGATTTAATAATATTTATCATATCTTTAATACTGATATCATAATATCTATTTTTAAACATGATAACACACTCTTCTACATATCTTTTATCATTATTTGCAAATGGCAATCCTAAATAGCAATCTGAAGAATCTATTTTGCTATATGGTAATTCTTCTATATTTGTCTTAGTTTTACTTTCATTAATAATAAAATCATTGTCTTTTAGATAACTTATTAATGATCTAACTAAATAGTTACATCTAGTAATATCTGAAAATTCTAAATACATATCATCAACAAAAGTATTAATTAGTAATTCTTCATTACAATTTTCTTTAGTTGTCCATTCGAATATAATTTGTTCAATAATAAGACTAAACACAAGTGTGCTAGATGGTAATCCTGTTGCAATAGATTTATTAAATTTAACTGTTTGTGAATTAAATTTTATACATCTTTTAGTATTTAAAAACATATATTGTTTTACTATTTTCTCAGCAAATTCTTTATTAACTTTTCTAGTTATGTTTCTAACTAATAGTTTTTCTAATGCAGTCCATGATACACTATCAAATGCTTTTTGAATATCGAGCAAAACTATTTTTTTTCCTGATTTAAATCTAATTAGTTTTTCTAATGCCAGTTCTTTAATTGATACAGAATATTCTCTATCAAGATTATTTCTAACAATTGCTCTATCAGGTAGAGATTTTTTCTTTTTCAATATATTTATCAAACTATTTGTCCAAAATTTGTCAAGAATTTTAAATATTTTATGATGATTACTTAAAAATCTGAAATTCTTTGGATCTTTATCATCTCCTTTTTTATGTTTTATAAATATTGTTGCATATTTAATTTTGTCAAATGTATCTGATCGTATACTATTATATCTAATCAAATCATCTAGACATAAATATAATTCTTTACTTTGTTTATAGTTCATAATAACACTTTTTTTATTTAGTGATAACTCTTTTTCTAATGCATCGCCATATGCACCAAAATTTCCTCTAAATACAATATTATCTGACATTTTACTTAAAATCTTTTGAAAATCAACTACGTTTATATTTGTTTTATGATTCACAAAATTAGCATCACATATATGCGTGCGAGTACTTTTATTATCTTCCCAAAGCTCATTTAAATAGCTTATCATCTGTGCATCTGTACCTTGATATGCAACGTGTGGGTTAAACAGCTTAGAATAGCATGATGGTTCCATTTAATTACTATTTATTTGTATCTTAATAAATTAACAATCAATTTTTATTCTAAGAAAATCGATTTATTTGTAAAGCAAAAATAATGATTCGTTTCACCAAAGGTGAATGTGGTTATCTACATTCCATTGCTTTGCAAAATAATCGAATAAGCTTCTATTTGTCAAACCAATTTTTATTTAGACTAAGCTAACAAAGTTTCTGCTGGCTAATTCTAAAAGAATGATTTAACTCAATATTTTTGCTTTGCGAATGTAATAATACTTTGTAAAGTTTATTCGTCAACCAATTTTAATTTAACTTGCTTACTATAAGCAGTAACTACCATTTCAATAAACTTGGGATTGTGAAGAAACGCTTTATAGCATTTTTGATGATCCTCTTTCAGTAGAAGAGCTCCGCTTTCAATTAATAATTGTGCTAATTCAATATTCTTATTTTCGCATGCAAAATTTAATGGAGTATTACCATTTATATCACTCTTATTTATATCATCAATACTTTCATTTATTAATTTTATTGCATTCTCAGTCTGATTATGTTTTATGTAATATAATAAACTATCTTCTTTAGGTTCATTTACTTTATTAGAGTATTGTCTTCTTAATTCATGTTTTGAAATTCTTTCTTTAACTTCGGATTCGTTGGCGTCACACGGACTTCTACATGCAAAATTATAATGTATACCTGGAAAAAATTTGAATAAAGTAGATTGGTCTATTTTATATAGCCTGTTCATTTCTAGCTTAAAATCACCAAATGATAAATCTTTAATTCTTTGTACATCGTGTATTTGATAATATGATGGATATATAGAGTCTTTATATAAATATTTAACCTGTTCATCAGTCATCTTACCATTAATTATTTGATAATCCTCTTCTAAATCTGTACCAATTGAATATAATCCAGATTTTAGAATAGTCTGCTGTTCTTTTTTATCCCATCCTAAAACTGGATGATATATATTATTTGTATAAGTTTGCATATGTTCATTTTCTGCTTCTGGGTAATGTATATGTAAATTTGGCCCAAATATTTTTCGTAATTCTATAAAATTTTGAATTGGATTTTTTAACAAATCATTATTTGAACTAAACATTTCTATAAATTTTCTACGATTTTCATTTGTATATGCGAATTTGCCACATTCGGCAATTGTAACATAAACACAACCGGATGGTACAGGTAATGTATCTGCTGTATCACATCCATGCCCTCCCATATAAAATATTTTTAATTTAGATTTATCTTTATCTAACTCGTTCTGAGCTTGGGGTAATACATGCTTTAATATTGTTGATTCTACTACCGTAGAACTTCCACCTTTCAAATCTAAGTATTTTTTCTTATATTTTAAATATTTTTTTTTATATTTTAATTCATCTAAATTAGAATAATACATATATCATATATTATAAATTAAAATTCGCAATTCTTATATTGAACTGGAAATGGTATTACATCTTTAATATTTTCCATTCCAGTAAATAACATACATAGTCTGTCAATTCCTAGTCCAAATCCACCATGAGGTACACTTCCAAACTTTCGCAAATCAGTATAAAACTCTAGACCATTTTCGGGTATCTTTTTCTGTTTCATCATTGAAATTAATTTATCGTAACTATCTTCTCTCATTGAACCACCAATTAGTTCACCAATCTTATATGGCATTAAAAGATCAAATGATTCACATGTTCCATCATCACATTGTTTCATGTAGAAACTTTTAATATTAATTGGCCAATGAGTAACAAATACAGGACCATCAAAATGTTTAGTCAACCAGTTTTCAGATTCAGATGACAAATCATCTCCATCATTTGGTTTTTCTTTCATATCAGAACTTTGCAATAGCTTAATTGCATCTTTATAAGTAATTTTATGAAATGTAGCATTTTTAATTGTTTCAATTCGTTCTTTGATTCCTTTAGAAATAAATCCATTTAATCCTTCGATCTCTAGGTTGCAATTATCTTGAATATACTGACATATATATTTTATATATCTTTCACCAACATTCATTAGACTTTCTAATTCAATAAATATATCTTCAATTTCAAGATGTGTAAACTCCGAAACATGTTTTGAGGTTGAAGAATGTTCACTTCTAAAACTCTTATTAGTTGTATATACAGCCCCTAATCCACAACTAATTGCTTCTAATTGTAGTTGTGAAGATACAGTTAGAAATACTGGTTTACCAAAGTGATCTTTTGTCCAATCATACTTGCCATCTTTAATTGGTAATTTATTAGCATCTGTCAAATCATGTTCGGTTACTTGGAAAACACCTGCACCTCCTTCGCATTCATTAACTGTAATAATATTTGGATCCAAATGTAAATAACTCTCTTTCTTAAAAAACTCATGAGTACCATGACTGATCGCAGATTTAATTCTAAAAACATTTCCAAAATTAGCCGTTCTAGATCTTAAATGCAAATAGTTTCTAAGAGTATCTAAATTCATTCTGGTTTTTGCTAATGGATATTTATCAGGATCTACACTTCCAATTATTGTTAATTTATTAACTTGAACTTCTACAGATTGCCCTTTTGCAGGCGATTCTACTAAAACTCCTTTTACTGTAATAGAACACCCTGTTTGAATCATATTTTGTTGACTACCGTCACCTATATCAACTTCATCCCAAATTAATTGAATACCTTCTGAACATGACCCGTCGTTTAATTTAATAAATGACATATTTTTTTGTTTACGACATGTTAATACCCATCCAGAAACAGTTACTGATTCACTTACCTTACTATCTTGAAGTATATTGCTGATTTTCATTATTATAATATTTATTATATTAAATAATAATATCAATCAATTTTTATTTACGTTATCCAACTACACTGGTTGTTTCATAGAATGCGATTGCAATAATCTATTTTTATAATGATGTCCGAAAAACGCAATTAATCCAATTGTTACATCTAGTGCCAAATATCCCCATGCATTTTTATTCTTTATAATCGCATTATAGGCAAATAAGAAATATAAAAGAGAATGTACAAGTCTCATACAATTCCACCATATTTTTCCCCCTCCAACTTCTGGGCCTGTTTTTCTAGAATCAGTAACATATATATATAGAAAACCCAATGCAGGTAAAAGAGCTATATAACCCAAGTAATGTAAATATTCTATATTTATCTTTTTAGCTAAAATAGCAATTGATGTTCTTACACCAATACACCCAATTAAGAATAATAAAAATCTTTTGTGCAAAGTATTCATATATTATAATAGTGAAAATATTAATTTAATATATTAAGTAGCTTAATGTTATATTTTTCTTGTAGAAAAAACAATATAAACATAACTACAAATATGTATGAAGTATATTTTCGAATATCTTCATTATCCTTCGTATATATAAATAGTTGAACCGCAATTAAACTTGATACAACTCTTATTGATAGTTTTAAAAGTATATTTAAATTAGTTTTCTTTTTCTTAAAATTAGTACCAATTATTCTTTCTAATCCATTCCTTATTAACGATCTTAATTCACCTTGAATTAATATTTCCATATATATAAATTGATATAATTTATATATTTTCTAATTGATTATTTATACTTAATAAAAATTCAATTCCATCTTCGATACTAGAAGAAATTAAATTTGGGGCTAAAGGTGTGTTAAATTTTAATGCTATTTTAATTAATGGTGCTATACCAGGGCTTACAATTATTGAACTCGCTTTCATAAATTCTTTTACAGCTACTTTATTTTTATATATATGTTTTGTCATAGTCATAAAAATACTAATATCAAATGATTTTAATGCAGCCATATCAAATATTATATAGAAGGGTTGCTTACTGGTAAATAAAGAATTTAAATCATTTTTAAATATATTTAATTCTTCTTTTGAAACTTTATCAGAAAATGTAAATAATTGAATATTGAAAGGTTCGATTAAAGATTTTTTCTTATACATAATACTCAAAGTTATATTAATATTTAAATAAATAAACTTTTATTTTGTAATGGACAATTTCAGTAGCTTAAATAAATCTACAAAGAAAGATATACTTGACAAATTCGAAGAATATATTAAAGATAGAACTAAATTTCATCTTGGATATCCATATAATCTTGATTTCGAATATGAAGAATTAAGTAGATTTTTTAAATATTCTATAAATAATTTAGGGGATCCATTTAATGCATCAAATTATGGTGTACATTCAAGGCAATTTGAATTAGAAATTCTTGAATTTTTTTCAAAATTGTGGAAATTAGATGATTATTGGGGATATGTTACAAATTCCGGAACTGAAGGCAATTTACAATCAATACTAATTGCAAGAGAAAATTTTCCAGATGGAATATTATATTCATCTGATGAAAGTCATTATTCTATTTTTAAAGCAGCCCATCTTTATAGAATGGAAGCTAAATCTATACCTACTTCATGGGATGGTTGTATGCGGTTAGATTTATTAAGAAGTGAAATAAGTAAAAATAAAGATAAACCTGTTATTATAAATGTTAATATTGGGACAACTGTAAAAGGTGCTGTAGATAATATAGATGGTATAATAGGTGTTTTAAAACAATTAAATAGTCCACGTGAAAGATATTATATTCATTGTGATGGTGCATTATTTGCAATGATGTTACCATTTTTAGAATCAGCGAATTCAGTAACAGTTGATTTTACAATGAATATTGATTCAATTGCTATTTCTGGACATAAATTTTTAGGATGTCCAATGCCATGTGGTGTTATGTTAACGAGAAAACATTTAATGGCACCTTTATTAAAGCCTATTGAATATTTAAATTCTATTGATAGTACTATAACCGGTTCTAGGAATGGATTATCATCTCTATTTATTTGGAATGTTATTGCAAATAAAGGGTATGAAGGGTTTAGAAAAGATGTTAAAAATACAATGACTAATGCAAAGTATTTAGAAAAAGAGTTACAAAAAAGAGGTATTTCATCATTTAGGAATTCTTTATCAAGTACAATTATATTTGAAAGACCAAATGAAGAATTTGTATTAAAATGGCAATTAGCATGTACTGGAAACATAGCACATGTTGTAGTTATGCCATCAGTAGATAAAAATAAAATAGATCTATTTTTGCAAGAAATTGATCAAATTACATTCAAAAAAATATGTATTAAAAACTATATGGATGTATATTGTCAATGCAATGATTGCAAATAAATTAAATAATGATAATATGAATAATTAATATTCTTATTATTTTGTTTATATATTAAAATGCATTTAAACTATTAACATAATATAATCTAATATATGTTTCTCGTAGATAAATATCAAAAAGATAGTAATTATATAACATGTCATCAAGATATAATTGAAAAATTATTAGATACATTTGATTCTCATCAGAAAATTTATAAGGATTCAAACGATTTGTTAAAAAAAAAATAAAACAGAATTTCGAAAAATAATAAAAGAATTAGAAACAAAAAGTTGGAGATATTCAAATCTTCAACATTTAGTATTATATGGTCCCAAAGGATGTGGTAAAGAATATGTTGTAGATAACTTGTTAAAAAAAATATATGGAAATATAGAAACAAAAGAAATTGAGTATACAATTAGCGGTTATAGTAATTCAAAGGAAAAAGTTATGATAAATCAAAGTCGTTATCATATTATAATTGAACCTAATAATAATGGATTCGATAAATATTTAATACAGGAGATCATTCAAGAATACGCCAAAACTGAGAATTTAACTATTTTCAAATATAAAAAATTATTTAAAGTTGTAATAATAAACAAGATAGATAATTTATCATATTCGGCACAAGCATCATTAAGAAGAACAATGGAAAAATATGCAGATACATGTAAATTTATTTTTATATGCGATCAATTATCAAAAATAATTGAACCATTAAGAAGTAGATGTTTATTGATAAGAGTACCTTTGCCAAATAATTTACAGATAATAGAAACTTTGACTCATATTTCAATGAATGAAAACATTAAATTAGATAAAGAAGATTATAAATATATTTTAGATAACTGTGAGTCGAAAGTAAATAATACGATATGGTTACTTGAAATGAAAAAATACGGTGTACCAAATACACATTCATGGAAAATAGTAATTGATAATTTGGTAAGTTTAATATTAACAAAAGAAGAAATAACTTTAAAATTCATTGGTAATTTTGTGAAAGAGGTAAGAGAGAAGTTTTATATTTTATTTATAACAAATATATATGTTAAAAATATATTAACATGTTTAATGACAAATTTAACAGAGAAATTAAGTAATATTTATTTGAAATATAATATAATAGATATTATATCAAAATATGAATTAAGAATATCATCAGGTACAAGACACATTGTTCATTTTGAATCGATGTGTTTAGAAATTCTTAGTTTTTTAAATAAAACAAAGGGTGTAACAAATTACAATAAACTAACTACAAATAAACAAATAGAATATATAATTTAAATTTAATAAAATCTAGTAAGATATATATGACCACCAAATTATCAATTGATTTAGATGAGAAAATTAATTTAATTTATAATTTTAGTTATGAGTTATCAGATAAATCTTGTTATCAGGTTACCTCTATTGATATAAAAAATATTAATATAGATGATATTAAAGTAACACATACCAATAAATATAATAGTGAATTATTTAATGAAATAAATAAAGGTAGTTTTCAATTAATTAATTTTAATGACACAACAAATATGACTATTTTAAAAAGATTGTGTAATAATTTTTCAACAAATATATATATAACTCCATATAATAAAAAAAGCAGTATAAGTAAAATGAATAATTCTAATAATAAAGATTCATTAT
>Ga0115565_10003996_pt1 | contig 10223 bp, 8 predicted proteins | sample COGITO_mtgs_1105_FD_87199 | JGI IMG/M metagenome (GOLD analysis project Ga0115565, IMG submission 87199) | Pelagic marine microbial communities from North Sea - COGITO_mtgs_110530 | ecosystem: Environmental > Aquatic > Marine > Epipelagic | place: Germany:Helgoland, sampling site Kabeltonne... | reverse complement strand
TTAAAAGTATTTCATCGAATTAAATATTAATTTCACACCTTAATTAGGATAAAAGTTATAAGATGAGTGATTTTTTTAGCGTTGAAACTGCAGTAAATTATGAGCAGAAAAGTTTGTGCGTTTTACTTTTGGATGTTTCACATTCGATGGAGGGAGCACGATTAAAAAGTCTGCAAGAAGGGATAGAGGCGTTTCATAAAGAGATATCATTAGATCCTACTTCACAAAACAGACTTGAAGTTGCTATTATATCTTATGGTTCTGATGTAAAAGTGCTGCAACAACCTGCATTAGTTGATAATTTTGAAATGCCCCAATTAGAAGTATCGGGTTGGACTTCCATGGGTAAAGCAATCGATGAGGCAATAGAATTGGTTGAGGCAAGAAAAAGCTGGTACAAAATTACTGGTCAGCCATATTATAGACCTTGGATTATTAATATGACAGATGGGGAACCGACTGACATTCCCGACATAGTTGATAAAGGAGATGAAATTAGAAGAAATGTTGAAGATAAAAATTTCTTCTTTTTTAATGTAGGGGTAGAATCCGCTAGTATGGAAACTTTAGAAAAGTTATCATCGGATCAGATGCCTCCTGCAAAATTGGAAGGCCTTAAGTTTGCAGAGTTTTTTCAATGGCTTTCAGCAAGTATTCAAATAGTTGCAGCCTCAAATGATGTTAGTTCAACCTCTGTTAATTTACCATCTCCTAGCAATTGGATGGAAGGTTTTAAAATAACGTAATAAGAGTGCTATAACGATCCAATGCATAAAAATAAATTACTATATCTGATATTGACTTTAATTTTTATTACGAGTTTACACGCTCAAAATAAAAGTGATTCAATCTCAGTAAAATCCGATGAAGAGAATGATAAACCTATCAAAACCAATTCCACTGAAAAGCACTCTTTATCACAATCTAGGAATGAAAACACGGAAATTTTATTAGAAAGTCCTGACACACTAAAATCAATACCAACTAATACTGGAAAAGTCGAAAATCAATACAAAGCCCCAAAAGAGTCTCCCTTACTTGAAAATTCGGATAGTATTTTAGATGAAGAAGAAAATAGTAACGTTATTGAAAAAAACGGGACAAGTACTATGCTCTCTGATAGTTCCACTTCCGCAGAGAATCAAACTATATTTCATAGATTTCAGAGGTGGATGACATATTTATTGTCCTCGGATATTCCCATTTCTCCAGAGAATAAAACAGCAGAAAATCTGAAACCTTCAGACTTAGATAAAGTAAAACACGACATTGATTCTAAAGCAGACATAGATAAAAAAAAATGGCTATTTACCAGTTTAACAGTCATTTTTATTGTTTTGATGATTGGCTTTATTGCGTACTTGCTAGTAAAAAAATATTTATGGTTTGTAAATAAAATAGGAACCTTAGAACAAGATATAGTCGAGCTAAAGAAGGATAAATTAGATTTATTTGAGAAGTTAAAGCTTTCAGAAAGAGGAAATAAACATACGAAGCAGGAACAAAAAATATTTGTACATAGGTCTGAGAAAGAAACTGAAAAAATGAAAGCCCAGATTAAACGCCGTGTAACTATCGATAATACTTTAGATAATGGTGAGATAAAACAATTACTCGATAAAAAAGAAAATCGTTGGATAACTGTTGCTCATTCTGCAATTGGCAGGAGTCACTCTCAAGCAGATCCTGTTATTCCATGTCAGGATAATTATTTTTTTGAAAGTCTAAATAATGATTGGCAAATGTCAATAGTTTGTGATGGAGCAGGCTCCGCAAAAATGTCTCATTTTGGATCTAAGTTAATTTCTAATGATTCTATCCCCAACAATGTAAAAAATGAAATAAATCACCTAAGTTGGTTTAAGAAAGGTACTCTTCCCTCGAAAAAAGAATGGAAAAATGTAGCCGAAGATATTTTAAAAAACAGCTACAATGATTTAAAAATATGGGTAATAGAGCAGAACAGACTGAATAAAACCAACTTTACAGTTAATGATTATGCTTCAACATTAATATTGGCAATATATAACTCGAGTGGAGTAATAATTGCAAATATTGGAGATGGTCGAGGTGGTTATTTAAATAGTGTTGGAGAGTTGAAAGCATTATTTACTCCTTATGGTGGAGATGAATCAAACGGAACTATATTTATTACTTCTCCTATTTGGGACGAACCTGAAGAGTATATTCAAACTGATGTAATTGAGCAAAAACTCCTCTCAGTTTTTTTACTTTCTGATGGAATGGAGAAAATTGCTTTTGAATGTTCTAATCTCACTGACGATATATTCACTGATGCCAATATTCCGCATAAGAAATTCTTCTTTCCCATATTTAAAAAAATTAAATCACTCAATAGCCAGGGAGAGTTGAAATTAAAAGATGAATGGAAAAAGCTCTTGGAGTCTGGAAGTGAGTCTATAAAAAACGAAGGCGACGACAAGACTTTGTTGGTTTCATTTTTAAAATAAATTTTATCTATGTACTTGACGGCGTCCGATAAAACAATAACATTAAATTCAGCAATATCTAAAGGGGGAGAGGGCGAAGTTTTTAATATATTAGGTGATAACAAGAATTGCGTTAAAATATATCATGAACGTATAAGGAGCCAGGAGAAAGAAGACAAACTCAAGTACATGATTCTTAATCCTCCAGCAGAGCTTGAAAGTGATAACCATAAAATATGTTGGCCTAAGGAATTAATTTATAATGACGGGAAGTTTGTTGGTTTTTTAATGTCTAAGTCTTTTGATGAAAGCTTGTTACCGTATCATTTGTGCCAACCTGTTATTCCTAATAAACTGAAAGCCCAATGGCATAAAACATTTGACAGAAAAAGTTTTGTTGGTATAATGTCACGTTTAAAATTATGCGTAAATATAGCTGCTTCAGTTAACAGGATACATAATATCAACAAGTATATTATGGTGGATTTAAAGCCTCAAAACTTGTTAGTTACAGCCTCTGGAAAAGTGTCAATTATAGACATGGATTCGATTCAGATAGCCGAAAACAATAAGATTCTGTTTAAGGCTCAAGTCTCCACACCTGAATACACACCTCCAGAGGCGAACGAAGTTTTATTAAATAAAACTGTTATTTCGAAAGACTGGGATGTGTTTTCTTTAGGTATCTTGGTTTATGAAATATTGTGCGGTATTCATCCATATGTCGGATCAGCAAATGCTCCAAATGATAATTTAAATACCATACAAGAAAAGATTCAGGTTAATCTAACACATGTTATAAAAGGGCAAAGTGCCTTTTTTAAACTACCCCCGCCACATGAAATGTTTAATAATTACTCTGTAGGTTTAAAAAATATTTTCAAAAAGATATTTAATCCATATAAGTTAGAAGTCAGTAAACGTCCCGATATAAATGAATTTGGGGCCCTTCTGTTTAATGAGGTCAATGTGTTTGCTGAAAAAGCCAAACAAGAAGCACAAGAAATAATAAAGCAGAAAAAAATTGAGAAAAAGCTTAAAGAAGCAGAAGCCAATAGAAATTACAAAAAAGTTTCTGATGCTCCAGAAAAATCTAAAGAAAAGAATAAAACTCTTAAGGACTTAATGGAATACCCAGCGTTAATCTTGTCAGTGGCAGTGGTTGTGATTTTACTATATGTTGCTTATTTTGGAGACGGAAATTCATTGCGCATATCGAATACATATGAGAAATCATATAACACTCCTGATTTGGAAAAAGGGATTGAAGATAAGTCCGATTACGAAATAGGGCTGGAAAAATATAACAAAGGCGAGTATTACTTCTCTATACCTTATTTTACAAAAGCTATTAAATCAGCTGATAATGTCGCTTTAGCATATTATAATAGAGGGAATGCATATTACTACTTAGGAAAGAAACACAATGCAATAGCTGACTACAGAAGTGCGATCGGAAAAGACCCTGATCATGGAGATGCATATTTCCACTTAGCAATTACGAAAAAAGAATTAGGTCAATTCTATTGTAGTGATTTAAAGAAAGCTTGTGATTTAGGAGAAAAGAAAGGCTGTGCATTTTATAATGGTTGCAAAAATAAAGAGAGGATTCACACTAATTCGTCAAATACCTCTTCTGCTCTAACTGCTGAAGAATATAACGAAAGAGGGGTTGCATATGAGCACTTAGGCGAATATAATACCGCCATAGCTGATTTCACAACTGCTATTAGATTAGACCCTGATGGTGCTTTGGCATATTACAACAGAGGGATTGCAAAAGAAAAAGCAGGTTTATCTTATTGCAGTGATTACAAGAGAGCTTGTGAATTAGGAGAAAAGAAGTGCTGTGAATGGTATAATGACCAATGCAGATAAGCTAGTTAGAAACTCTAATTAAGGGTTATAATCAGTCCTTAATAATACTAAACTCTTGAATAAATTATGTTTTACATAAAGCGAAATACACAAGAATTTGGACCTTATGATGCTAAGCAAATTGAATCTGCATATATATCAGGTAATATTCTTAAACGAGATTTAATTCGACATGATAAAACAGATAACTACATATCGATAGTTGAGTTTTTAGATATTAATAGTATCCATATTCAACAAGAAGAAGAAAAATTTAGTGACGTACTTTTTAACTTACTAAAGCTACAATCAATAATCATAAATCCTTTTAGATATATAAGTTCTAGCATTAAGGAAAACAAAATAGTATATGTCTTATTAGCGATAGTGTTAATTCCTATTGCAGCTTTATTCTTTTCAGAAATCCCAATTATTTCTTACAGTATATATGGTTTCTATTTCGCTTCAATCTGGGCTTTAATAATTTACAAAATTATTGCTACTGAACAGACAGAAATTCGGATTATTATTGTGATAGCTTCCTCCACCATTATTGCTACTATTTTATTTTTTGCGGTTTATACAAAGTCACCCGCATGGGAAATACGGGAGAGTTTTATTAATTCTGACCAGTTTCTTGTAAAATTTGCTGGTATGTTTTTTGGTGTTGCAATTATTGAAGAACTTCTGAAGCAAACTTTTGTTTATCTCTCGATAGCGCGCAGTAAAATAGTTTTGATTCCTCGAACCGCAATCTTTTATGGAATGATTTCTGGTTTATCTTTTGGAATATTTGAGGGGGTGGAATATCAAATGGGGCCCAATAAAACATTCGACATTAATAATAACTATTACCTTAATATTATTAGGCTTACCTCATTGCCATTTTTTCATGCTATATGGGCTGGATTAGGAGCCTATTTTGCTTCATTAAGCTTCATAGAATTAAGGTATAAATATTCATTTAGGATAGTAGGGGTATTAATCCCTGCAATTCTTCATGCATTATACAATACATTTGGATTGAATATGTATGGAATATTGGTAATCATTTTTAGTACAATATCACTAACCGTTTATGTAACTAAAAGTGATTTGATTGGTGAACAAATAAATAGTCTATAAATGGAAAAGTATTATATAATGATAAATGGAGAACAACAAGGTCCATTTACAGCAAAAGAAATCGAGGATAAAGGATTTCCAAGTGACTCTTTCATATATAATAAAGGACTAGGTGCATGGAAGAAGATTTCTGAAGTCACTGGTTTTTTATCTCCAAACACCGAGAAAGATATAAAACCTGAAGATACTCCCAAATTAACAACGGATAAAAGTGACTTTAAAAGCATAAAAAAAGAAGTTGGAACTTCTAAGAACGTTGAAACTACGAATTGGTATTTGAAAGTTTTGAATCATTATGCAGACTTCAATGGCCGAGCAAGGCGCAAAGAATATTGGATGTTCTCTTTATTCCATTCAATTTTTATAATTGCAGCAATGATTTTGGATAATAGTTTAGAAATTGCTATGGATGGAACTTTTGCTGGACCTATATATTTTGTTTATCTGCTGGTCACGTTTATTCCAACTACAGCAGTTGGAGTAAGAAGACTTCACGATGTTGGAAAAAGTGGGTCGTGGTTGCTAATTTCCTTTATCCCATTTATTGGAACGATTTGGTTGTTCGTGTTATTTGTGGCTGCTGGAAATCCTGGCGAAAATGAATACGGCACAAATCCAAAGGAAATGATTGTATAGAAAAAGGAAAGTCGGCCAAAACTCGAAAGGATTAAGAAGCTGAGGGATTATTGGACAATAGAAATTCACCTGAATCCCATAATAATTGAGCTTTTTCATCAATCGACATTAGGTTGTATTCATAAAGTCCAATCATTGAATAAAAGTAAACTTTTCTTGTGTGAAACTCTGTTTAGTAGAACCCTGCTTGAAATAACTGAGGGGTTTAAATGACCCTTAGATGGCCTCTAGGTAAGGTGTTGACCTCAATCTTAATCACTCCTTAAAAACCTTCACCTTAACACTAAACTAAAAAGAGAGCTATCAACTTTTTTCCAAGGTAATTATTATATAATTTGGCATTCTTAACCAAAAACCACTTTACATGGAAGTATATTTTTTATTTGACAATGCACTTGTGAACGGAATTGAGACGTTAATACGAGATGCTGATAAGAGCCTTTTACTTGTATCCCCCTATATAAACTTAGATAGAAGGATTCAAGTTGCGTTAGCGGAGAAACTTGAAAACCCTGATTTTGAGCTCAGAGTACTTTTCGGCAAAAACAAATGGTATCCGTATAAAAGTGTAAAAAAAGATTCCTTTGATTTTTTGATGGAGTTTCCAAACATTGAAATTCGATATAGCGAAATGTTGCACGCTAAATTCTATCAAAATGACTCTCATTTTATTATGACAAGTATGAATCTTTACGATTACTCCTTGGCAAATAATATAGAAGTAGGGGTTATAGGACGTTACGGTTCAAAAAGTATAGCTGGAAAATTGGCAGACAGAACAAGTAATTTGGTAAATAAGGGAGTTGAGTCATTAACTTCAGGAGTATTGGGTATTGACAACGCTGAAGTAGATCCTATCGTAAAATTCCGTAATATTTTTGAAAATGCCGATTTGAAATATAAAACAAAACCTAAATTGGCTAAGCAGAAAGGTCTTTCGGGGTTATTAGGGAGTAAGAGGGTAAAGGGATTTAAAGTAGTGGAGGACACCCTAAGTCAAAAGTCAAATGACGCTAAAAAAGAAATAGCTGTAAAAAAATCTGAAGACGTTAAAAGCAAAAATTCAGAAACAAAATCTGCTACGCAATTAGGTAAGCAGAAAGGGATCTCAGGGGCCCAAATTACCAAGTCGATGGAAGAAAAAGGGTTTGTTAAGGATGGTAAGATTACTGACACAGGCAGTACGAAAGGTTTGGAAATGAAAAAATTTAGGGATAAAGAATACATTGCTTATCCTGTTGCAATAGAGATTGAATAATAAAAGAATTAGCAGAACACCCCATGACCGAACAAAAAGCAAAACTCGAACAACAACTCTGGAACATAGCCAACACCCTAAGGGGCAAGATGGACGCAGATGATTTCCGAGATTATATATTAGGATTTATCTTCTACAAGTACCTGAGTACCAAAATGGAACTCTATGGTACTAAAGCATTGAAGCCAGACGGAATCACCTTTGCAGAAGTAGAAGGACATGCCCAAGAAGCAGAACTGATAGAAGCATTAAGAGATGCGGCACTAGACAAGCTAGGTTACTTCTTAGCACCAACAGAACTATTCTCAGAACTAGCAAGAAGAGGGAACGCAGGAGGAAAAAACCAATTTATATTGGGAGACTTAGCCAAAGTACTAACGCACATTGAGCAAAGCACGATGGGTTCCGAAAGCGAAGAAGACTTTGGTAACCTGTTCGAAGATTTAGATTTAACCAGCTCGAAATTGGGTAAATCCGAAAACGATAAAAACGAACTTATTGTAAAAGTACTATCTAGTTTAGACGAAATCGATTTTGATATTGCTAATTCAGAAAGTGATTTATTAGGCGATGCTTACGAATACCTCATTGGGCAATTTGCCAGTGGCGCAGGGAAGAAGGCAGGCGAGTTTTATACGCCACAACAAGTATCTAAAGTACTTGCAAAACTAGTAACACAAGGAAAAGACAAACTGAAAACGGTGTACGACCCAACCTGTGGGTCGGGGTCGTTGCTGTTGCGAGTCGCCAAAGAAGTAGATAGCAGTGGGTTGCAGTTCTTCGGACAAGAAATGAACCCAACCACCTATAACTTGTGCCGAATGAACATGATTATGCACGATGTGCACTATAAGCGGTTTGACATTAAAAATGAAAACACCTTAGAAAAACCTCAGCATGAGGATATGCGCTTTGAAGCCATTGTAGCTAATCCGCCATTCTCGGCTAAGTGGAGTGCCAGCCCATTGTTTATGAGCGACGACCGCTTTTCGGCTTACGGAAAACTAGCACCAAGTTCTAAGGCCGATTTTGCCTTTGTACAACACATGGTACATCAGTTATCCGATAACGGAAGCATGGCCTGTGTATTACCACACGGCGTATTGTTTAGAGGCGCAGCCGAAGGACACATCCGTAAGTACCTCATAGAAGACCGCAACTACCTCGATGCCGTAATAGGTTTGCCAGCCAACATCTTTTACGGAACCAGTATTCCTACCTGTATTTTGGTAATGAAAAAGGAAAGGGCCAATAAAGACAACATCCTGTTTATAGACGCTAGCCAACATTTCGAGAAAGTAAAAACACAAAACTACTTGCGAGAAGAAGACATCAATCTTATTATTGATACCTACACCAATCGCACCACAACAGATAAATACAGCTATGTAGCTACACTGCAAGAAGTAGCAGAAAACGACTACAACCTAAACATACCACGTTATGTAGATACCTTTGAAGAAGAAGAACCTGTAGACCTGGCAGCCGTTGCTCAAGAGCTCAAAGCCATAGATACAGACATGGCCACTACCGATGCCACCATAGCCGATTACTGTAACCAATTAGGCATAGACACCCCTTTTTAATGGATAGATTAAAATACATATTAATAGGGCACGCCCCAGAGGGTCAGGCTATCACTACTCGCTATCCCGATAAAAATCGGGATGAGCTCAAACAAACCGTTCTATCCTTCGTGCAACTATGAATAACGCAACAACAAATATCAAAACCGACAAACAACTTGTTCCCGCAATACGATTCAAGGAGTTTGAAGGAGATTGGAATAATAAGCAACTAAAGGAAATATGCTCTTTCTTTTCAGGAGGTACACCTACAAGTTCGAATAAAGAGTATTATACTGGAGACATTCCTTTCATTGGTTCAGGAAATATTTTTGATTCAAATGTTTCGAATTATATAACAGAAGAAGCCTTAAATAGTTCTTCTGCTAAAATCGTTGAAGTTGGCGATTTATTATATGCTCTTTATGGTGCAAATAGTGGCGAAGTTGGAATCTCCAAAATGTCTGGTGCAATAAATCAAGCTATATTATGTATTAGAACAGATTCAGAAAAAATTGATTTTATACATTGTTTACTAGTTTTAAATAAGGATAAAATTGTTGGGAAGTATTTACAAGGAGGTCAAGGCAACTTGTCTGCGAATATTGTAAAGAAATTAAAATATCATTTCCCGTCCCTACCCGAACAACAAAAAATAGCCTCCTTTTTAAGTGAGGTAGATGAAAAAATACAGCAGCTCACCAAAAAGAAGTCCTTGTTGGAGCAATACAAAAAAGGCGTAATGCAGGCACTCTTTAGTGGCTCGCTCCGCTTCAAAGACGAAAACGGAAATCCCTACCCAGATTGGGAGGAGAAACGATTGGGTGAGATTTGTGATTATAAAAATGGAGGTGCATTTGAAAATTTAGTTGTGGATGAGGGAGAGTTTAATCTAATCACACTCAATAGTATTGACATAAAAGGGAAATTGAAGAGTAATCATAAAAAAGTTATTAAATCAGATAACTCATTGTTAGAAGGAGATTTAATAATGGTTTTAAGTGATGTTGCGCATGGCAACTTTTTGGGATTATCCGATATTATTCCAGACAATAGTTATGTATTGAATCAAAGAATGGGTGCACTGAAGCCAAAAATTGAGTTAATTAGAATCTATCTAAAAACGTTTATTAATTATAATCAAAAATATTTCAAGTTGATGGGGCAAGGTTCTTCTCAACAAAATTTAAGTAAAGGAGATATTTTAAATTTTAAAGTTTTGTTTCCAATAATAGAAGAGCAACAAAAAATCGCTACCTACATATCGAGTATCGATACCAAAATAGAAAGTGTAAATAATCAAATAACCCAAAGCCAAACCTTTAAAAAAGG
>Ga0115565_10003995_pt1 | contig 10227 bp, 10 predicted proteins | sample COGITO_mtgs_1105_FD_87199 | JGI IMG/M metagenome (GOLD analysis project Ga0115565, IMG submission 87199) | Pelagic marine microbial communities from North Sea - COGITO_mtgs_110530 | ecosystem: Environmental > Aquatic > Marine > Epipelagic | place: Germany:Helgoland, sampling site Kabeltonne... | reverse complement strand
AAGACTACATGGACTACTAGGGCGCATAACACCAATGGAAAAATGGAACGCAGATAAGAAGCTTATTGCAATAAAAAAATTAACCGCTTAAGTAATAATCGAAATTTAAAAGGATACTCTTGTTTTATAGGGGTCAAAACATGCCAATCTATATACTTTTAAATAGATGTATATAATTGTGTGGTAGTTGTGAATTTAAACCTATGGAGCCATTCGTATTTAATAGTTTTAAAAAAGCTTTCAGCTATAGCATTGTCCCAACAATTTCCTTTTCTACTCATAGATCGTCTAATTTTCTTATTGTAAGAAAATAGATTTGTAATTTTATTAACGCATTTCCACCAAATCGCTATCAGAGTAATAGGATAGTTTATTCAGTCCCGTGTTTTAAAAGGATACAATTATTCTTAACAATTAGATAAGGCAATCCCTAGTAATAGGATTAATGCTTCTAATCTAGGGCAAGATAGGCTTATCAAATTAAGTCGAAATAATAATACACAAATGGCAAAAGCAAAAGGATCTAAATACAAAAGAGACATACAACGTCCTATTTTAGATAACTTATAGTATAGGTTTAGTTCTTTCAAATTTTAGCAAAAAAACGTTAGATGATTCACATCTTGCAAATATGTTGGATACCAAGCGCAAAAAATTTGCAACCTTGGTCTTTCCTGTATGTCTAAAAAGATGCAACATCGTTTGATCAACTTCTCAATTGCCTAACTAAAAAAAATAAGCAGTTGGCGAAGGATGCACCTCTGTTAATGCTTTGTATTTATAACTGCCAGAATAAGGAGGGAAATGAGAATCTTTATGCCGTGCACGATTTAGGTAGTGCAGTGGCAAATATGACATTACAAGCACAAGAAGATGGCGTTGCTCTACACTTGATGGGAGAAAAGGAAACACAAAAGGCAAAGGAATTTTTTAATTTACCAGCAAGGTATCATGTTTCTTGTATTGAGGCTATTGGGTATTAATGTTTAGAAGATGTAGCGATTAGTGAAGATTATAAGAAAGGAGCTGCCAATAGACTTAAACGAAAAAGTAGAGATTTTTTTGTATTTAAGGATTCAGTACATTTATAGCAAAGGAGCATAGTTTTACCTTTATTCAATTATTTTCTCACACTTAATAATGCCTTTAGAATATTTAGATATTTTTTTAAAAAACCCAGAAACTTTAAAAGGTTTGTGCTAAGGGAACTTGATAATTTAGGCTTCCCTCAAAAACCGAACTATTCAGGGAAGTAGTTTTGAAATTAGGTATACTATAAAAAAATCATTGTATAAATAAATTTATCTATACAATGATTTTCTAATACGATAGTGTAACGTAACTATACGAGACTATCCAAAAGCAGATTCTACAGCGCCACCATCTACTCTAAAGTTACTTCCATTAATATAAGAAGCATGCTCAGAACATAAGAATGCTACTAAAGAAGCTACTTCTTCTGGTTTTCCCCTACGCTGCATAGCAATATGCGGACGCTCATTTTTTACAAACCATTTTACAGCCTCATCAATAGAGCAGTTGCGTTTTTCAGATAACTCTACCATCATAGCATCTGTCATTGGTGTTTTAATGTATGCAGGAGACACTACGTTAAAAAGAATATTTTCTTTTGAGTACGCTCTAGACAAACATTTAGAAAAATTGATGATAGCTGCTTTACAAGCGTTGTATGGACTTTCCTCCTCATAAGGCTGAAAAGCATTTTCAGAAGCCACCATAATCATTCTACCCCAGTTTAATTTTTGCATATGAGGTATAAATGCACGTGCTACACGTACAGCCCCCATAATATCAATATCAATAGTATGTAACCAATCTTCATCAGTTAATTCTAAGAAATCTCCTGCGGCACCTCTTGCACCTGCAGAGTGAAAGATAATATGTGCGCCACCAAATTTCTCTTCAATCTTATTTGCCATACTTACAACGGCATCATTATCAGAAATATCTGCTGCCATACCCGTAACGGTAGCACCATCTTTACATTCTTTCTCTACTTCTTTAACAGCTTCTTTTAATCCATCATCATCAACTCTATCAGATAATATTACGTTTACACCCGCACGTACTAAAAACTTTGCTGTTTCAATGCCAATACCAGAATCTCCTCCTGTTATAAGTGCATTTTTCCCTTTAATGTTCAATTCCATAGTTGTTCTTTTTTTAGATATTAAGTGTACTTTGATTTTCTTGAAAAACCCGAATATGAATGTTAGATTTTATCTAATAGCACAAATATAATAGTGAAGCTGTTAAAAGTATAACTCATATACGTTAGGTGTTAACTCAATTTTTATAAGAAGTATAATTCGTATCTAATTTTTAAAAATCAGTATTTCTTAATACGTTAGAGTAGTATATCATAAGCCTTTTGTAACATGTATTAGATAATTTAAATAGTTGTTTCAAGTACTATTTTTATATAGAAAGAGGCGGCTGTATTAAGTATACAACCACCTGATAAACCGTAATATTATAGCGTGTAAATTTGACAGCTATATGCTGGAATATTGACAATACCTGTCCAATGCTTTAGGTCAGTGCTTTCTTCTGTAGTTTGTAGATCGTTTACGTTAATTTCAGAAAAATCATCGTCATAACCATTCCATGCGCTATTAAAACGTAAATTCCACTGGTTTTCTTCTTCTAATCCAATACCATAATCAATATAGTCTGTACTGCCAAAATTTAGTACTACTAAAACAGGTTCGTTTGCTTGTCTGTCAGATCTAATAAATGAAAGCACTTTAGTTTCGTTATTAAAATGACCAATTTTTAATTCTTGCCCACGAAGACCAAAAGTACCAGCTTCTTTTCCTGTTCTTAAATTGATTGCATCACGCACTAGTTTTTGAATACCTTTATGATTTTCGAATTTATTCCAATCTAAACCTTCTGTATCTTTAAAATATTCATCCTCTATAAACTCCTGCCCTTGAAATAACATTGGAATTCCAGGGGCTGTAAGGGTTAAGATAATTCCTAATATAGCCCGCTTTTTGGCAAATGCACTTTCTGCATCTCCAGGTTGTATTTCTTCTGGTACTCTAGCTTTGCCATTAGCAACTTCATCATGAGATTCTGTGTAGATGATTCTTTTAAAAACATCATCTCCATATTTGTATTCTAAGGCATCTACTATTTTTTGCAAGTCTCTACCTTCGTCATGCGTGTCTTCAATAACCGCTCGTACAGGATGAACATAATTCATATCCCATTGGCTACCATAACCTAAACCATTTTGGTTCACGGCATCCGTCACAATGGCATGACCTTTCAAGTCTTCCGCTATCGTAAGTACATGAGGATATTTAGCACTTATTTCTGCATTAATATCCCTCATTAATACGTTGCCTTCTGCAATCTCCGTATCGTACCCAAGACCGCCGCCTTCAAAACGGATGTATGAAGTGGCATCCATTCTTAGACCATCACAGTGGTACTTCTCTATCCACATAAGTGCATTATCTCGTAAATACTGCCGCACTTCTGGTCTGCCGTAGTCTGGGCGCGTATCTCCCCATGGGGTTTTGCTGCGGTGGTCATTGTAAAAATAGATACCACCCTTATCATTTTCTCCCCATCCATCAAACTGCCATAGGTCTACATCAGAAGGTCCAAAATGATTATAAACAACATCCATTATTACAGCAATACCAGCATCATGAGCAGCCTTTACCAATCTGGCAAAACCTTCGGGCCCACCGTAATCTTGTTCTATGGCAAAAGGGTGTGCCGGGTTGTAGCCCCAAGAAATACCGCCAGCAAATTCAGCTACAGGAAGTAATTCAATGCAATTAATGCCTAAATTTTTAAGGTAGGGTAGCTTTTCTGCAACGCTATCAAACGTGCCTAGGCTGTCTGGGTTTTTTCTATTAAAAGTTCCTACATGTAATTCGTAGATAACGAGTTCATTCCAGTTTGGCATTTGAAAAGGAGTATCTCCCCAGTCAAAATCTAAAGTCCGTACAATAGAATTTCCATTACTATTTGTTACCTCAAATGCATAAGGATCATTTCTGTCAAAGCTCTTATCGCCATTATGTATGGTGTACTTATACTCATCTCCCTCATTAACCATATTAAAAACCCCAGCCCAATAGCCGTTGACTTCTAATTCTAATGCTAGGGAATTATCTTCCCAATCATTAAAACTACCTTTTATAAAAACCTTATCTGCGTTAGGTGCCCACACTCTAAAAGTAGTGCTGCCATCTACCAAAACGGCACCCATTCCTGCCGATTTTTCAATGGTCATATCCATATCTTTATATTCTTTGCTCATTTTGACTTATAGTGTAATGATGAAAGTTAAAACTAATGTTGTTCTTCTATAATTAGTAACTTGAACACTATAATTAATAACCTTAAATATTATTTTATTGGATTATTTTTAGGATGGATACGAGTTATATACGCTGTATTTAAGTTTCATTTTTGTAGTAGTAAAAAAAGAAAATAGAAAGATATATAATGGTAAATGATATGAGTTTTGTAAATAGAAGGAGTAATAACAAGATCGGACTTGCTACGAATCTAATATCGGAGAAGGGTCATAATTTGAAAAGAAAGAGAACACGCGTTTTAAGTAAAAGCGCATCTTTAGTAACACTAAAACCATCTTATAGAATAGTGTAGTGTTTGGGGTATTTTATTAAAGTTTGAGTATTATAAAACGGCCTACTTCTTAAGTAATTATATCAAAAAAACCTCTTAATCTGATTATTCAGATTAAGAGGTTTTTTTAAAGCCAGTTATTAAATATTTAAATATCTTGCAATGTACGCTTAGGCTCGTAAGATTTTTCGCTATTCTTCAAATTTACAATATGATCTTGAACTAAAGATCTGATGTCATTAGTTATATAATTTTTCTGAAGTAGAAAGGTATATTCTGCTTTAGACTTTAGTTCAGCAGATGAAATTAACTGCAATGCTTCTTCTGTGCTATAACAGTCCAAAACCGATTTTTCATCCAACCAAAAAATAGCTGGTGGTCTGTTTAATAAGTTAGGAAGATTTTGAGCAATACTGTAGTCGTTTATGTATTTAAAAAGAGCTAAGGTTAGCTTACGTCTGCTTACAATCTTTTTTTCTAAGAATAATCTAAACGTATCGTTTCCTCCCATACGCTCCTTCAATTGCTGCATAGATTTGTAAAAATGATCAGATTTGATTGCCAAGTTTACTGTACGTATATATATGTCGTGTATTTGGCTTATGTTGATAGGTGCATTCATTTTAGTAAAGGTCTTTATAAGAGTTAATAATGGGTAACAGTATTAAGTAATTTCTTAACTAAAAAGAAAGAGTTTTTTCATAAAACTAACTTTGTAGCGTCTCAATACACTTAGAGGCAAGCTGTCACTTAAGTTTACTATGAAATCAAATAATTCTAAATAGCGTTGCTATTTAGAATTATTCAAAAACATCTTTAATTTTAGTAGTACAAAGCATCTTTAGATAAGATCAAAGATGCATCTGTAAATACTAAAATAAGTTTAATTTACTAAATCCTTAAATTGCTCCCACAATCGCTAATAAAGATCCTGTAGCCACGACTGCTAGAAAAGCATTCATTGCAATAATTAGAACCGATAAATAAGAATCTACTCCCGTCTTAAATGATAAATTTTCCATAACATTACCTACTTTAAAGTTATATGATCCCAAGGTAAAAGATATGTCGTTCATGCTATCTTTTTTGTTGTCAAAAAAGCGATTTCCAATGTAAAAGCTATAATTTCTGTGGTAATAAAAATCTGAAGAAAGTATTTTAGCGGTATAACGGGTAGTTTGCCGATTTTTTTTTGAATTGAATGATTTAGATTTGATACCTTGATAAGAAGAATGGGATAGCGGTATACTAGTTAGCGAAAGAATATTACTACCTGTAGAAAAATCTTTTAAAAGGCTGTAAAGGCTTTGCTATGACATAAGATAGCCAAGAGAGATATGGGTGCATATTGTTGCCCAAGAGTATTGTCTTAATGGGGTGATAATAAAGTAGGTTAAGTGTAAGGGTTGGTTTTTTAAATTTAAATAAGATTCATCCAATTAAGTAACAGTATTATAGGAATAGCTATTACCAATAAGAGTAAACTTCCAACCATGAGTCTTAGAAAGGTATTTAGTACTTTATTTTCTGTTGTAAGTTCCTGTTGCATAATTTCCTTTTTGGTTAAGATCAATTTAAATCTTAAACAGGAGATTATTACAATTTGGAACCCTAAAACGATGAACTATAAAAAAACACCTTTGAATTGTTAGGGCAGCTACCTCTCAACGGCTTTATTAGCATCTACTACTTTATAGTATTTAAGGGTTTTACAGGATTACACATCTAAATAGTATAGATATTCCCTTAATCTTGGGAAATTTGGTAACAGAATCTATTTTAAAGATAGGAGGCTATACCTTTCAATATAATAGTACTCGCTCCTTTACTTTTTATTATATAGGTTTTATTAATACTGCCAATCTCATTTCTAAGTGTTGTAGCTGCCAATAAATCATTTAATTTTTCACGTAGATTTTCTCTGTCACTAATTGGTAAAACCCCACCTAATTGTACGAGTTCTTTTGCTTCTATAAAATTATCATAATGAGGGCCAATAATTACAGGAATTCCAAACACGGCTGGTTCTAAAATATTGTGTAGGCCTGTTTTAAAACCACCACCAACATAGCTAAGTGTGGCATAGCTATAAATTTTTGTTAGCAGGCCAATGGTGTCTACTATAAGTACTTCTGTAGCTTCTAAATTAGAATGCCCTAGTTTGGTGTAGCGCGTGGTTTTTTTTGTAATCGCAGCTTGAAGTTGGGCAATGTGCTGCTCATTAATTTCGTGTGGTGCAATGACAAATGTAACGGGTAGGATACAGTTATTTATATAGGGTATTAATACTTCTTCATCTTCCGCCCAAGTACTACCTGCTACAATACATTGGCCTTTAGTAAATAATTCCATAAACCCAAGTGTATTATCTTGGTCTAAAATAGACAAGACACGGTCTAGGCGAGTATCCCCAGCTACGGTTGTATTATTAATGTTGATGGTATTTAATAAAGTTTGAGAAGATTTGTCTTGCACATATATATGTTCAAAAGAACTTAATACATTTCTCATAAAGCTGCCATACCAAGAAAAAAAGATTTGCTTTTTATAAAATCTAGCAGAAATTAAGAAGGCTGGAATTTTGCGTTCCTGTAAAATAAGAAGATAATTTGGCCAGATATCATATTTTATAAAGACTACGAGCCTTGGTTGTACAAGATCTAAGAATAAACCTACATTGCTCTTTGTGTCCCAAGGTAAATAAGTTACGATATCTGCTGCCGCGGTGTTTTTTTTAATTTTAAACCCAGAAGGGGAGAAAAAGGTAAGTAAAATGGTGTAGTTAGGGTAGCTCTCTTTGAGCTTCTCTATTATAGGTAATCCTTGCTCAAATTCTCCTAAAGAGGCAGCATGCACCCAAATTACTTTATCCTTAAGCTTTAATTCATGCTTTAAGGTAGGGAAAGTGTCTTCCCGTCCTTGAACAAAGAGATTAAGTTTAGGATGAAATTTATAGATAACCAAGAGTAACTTCCAAATCGCTGCTATTAGTAGGTTGTAAACAAAAATCAAGTTGTAGAGTTTACAGCTAAATTACAGTTCTTTCTACAAATTCGTTATCTAGCATTTTGTATTTTTGAAAAACAAACAATAATTCGGAATGAGAAAAATCCAAATGGTAGATCTTGGCGCACAATACCAAGAAATAAAGGTAGAAGTAAATACGTCTATTTCAGAAATTTTAGAGTCTTCAGCTTTTATAAACGGACCAGAGGTACATGCATTTCAAAAAGATCTTGAGCACTATTTAGGAGTAAAGCATGTAATACCTTGTGCAAATGGTACAGATGCGCTACAAATAGCTATGATGGGTCTTGGCTTAAAGCCAAGTGATGAGGTTATAACGGTAGATTTTACTTTTGCTGCCACGGTAGAAGTTATAGCACTCTTACAACTTACTCCCGTTTTAGTAGATGTAGATAAGGCTACTTTTAATATGGATGTTGCTGCGGTAGAACGGGCTATAACACCTAAAACTAAGGCAATTGTACCCGTGCATCTATTTGGCCAATGTGCTGATATGGATGCTATTTTAGCGTTAGCAGAAAAGCACGATTTGTTCGTGATAGAAGATAATGCCCAAGCTATTGGTGCAAAGTACACTTCAAAATCTGGACAAAAGCAGATGGCAGGAACCCTAGGACATGTAGGAGCAACTTCCTTTTTTCCTTCTAAAAATTTAGGTTGCTATGGAGATGGGGGGGCACTCTTTACTAATGATGATGCATTGGCGCATACGATTAGGGGTATTGTAAACCATGGTATGTATGAGCGTTATCACCATGACGTAGTTGGCGTAAACTCTCGTTTAGATTCTATACAAGCTGCTGTTTTAAAAGCAAAGCTACCTAGATTAGATGACTATTGTAATGAGAGAAGAACCGCAGCAAGGGCCTACTCAAAAGCCTTTGCTAATAAAGAGAATATTATAGTACCTACTACTGTAAATGGCTGTGAAGGTATATGTGATAACTGCGATTGTCATGTTTTTCATCAATATACCTTAAGAATCACTAACGGGAAGCGAGATGCTCTGGTGGACTGTTTAAAAGAACACGACATACCGTGTGGCGTTTATTACCCAATTCCATTACACAAACAAAAAGCGTATTTAGATAGTAGATATAACGAGGCTGATTTTACTGTTACCAATAGTTTAGTAAACGAGGTGCTTTCCTTACCAATGCATACCGCTTTAGATACAACGCAAATAGACTATATAACAACTACAGTTAACGAGTTTATGCGTAGCTCTTAAAGATTCCGTTTACATTTACGGTGAATTAGCTTAATTAGGTACAGATGAAAATACTCGTTACAGGAGGTTTAGGTTTTATAGGATCTCATACTGTTGTAGAATTACAGCAGAAAGGATTTGATGTTTTGATTGTTGATGATTGCTCTAACTCAAACGAGAAAGTATTAGAAGGAATAAAAGCCATTACAGGTAAAAAACCAGCACTTGAAAAGTTTGATCTAAAAGATAAAGACAAGGTAGAAAGCTTTTTTAAAAAAAATACAGATATTGCTGGAGTAATACATTTTGCCGCTTCTAAAGCGGTAGGAGAAAGTGTAGAAAATCCATTATTGTATTATGAGAATAATGTAGGCACGCTTATCTATATCTTAAAAGAACTTTGCAAGAAGAACAATGCAAGCTTTATTTTTAGTTCTTCTTGTACGGTATATGGTCAAGCAGATAAAATGCCCATTACAGAGAATGCGCCAGTAAAAGTAGCAGAATCGCCCTATGGTAATACAAAGCAAATTGGAGAAGAAATTATAGCAGATACTTGCAATGTAACGCCCACGTTAAATGCTATTGTATTACGCTATTTTAATCCTATGGGTGCCCACCCAAGTGCAGAAATTGGAGAATTGCCAGTAGGCGTCCCGCAAAATTTAGTGCCATTTATTACACAAACGGGAATAGGGATGAGAAAAGAGCTTTCTGTCTTTGGAGACGACTACCAAACAATAGATGGCACATGTGTTAGAGATTATATTTATGTAGTAGATCTAGCAAAAGCCCATGTTGTAGCTTTAGAGCGGCTATTAGAGAATAAGAATACCAAGAACTATGAAGTTTTTAATGTAGGTACAGGAACAGGAAGCTCTGTATTAGAAGCTATACAAAGTTTTGAGCGTATATCTGGAAATAAACTAAATTATAAAGTTGTTGCAAGGCGCATAGGAGATATAACTTCTGCTTATGCAGATACTACAAAAGCGAATACGACCTTAGGTTGGAAATCTGAATACTCACTTGATGATGCAATGAAATCTGCCTGGGTTTGGGAACAGAAAATTAGAGAATAATAAGTTAATTCATAATAGCTAAATTAATACAATCTTACTTTAAGAATTGCATAATCACTGCGATTTTGGAGGTTCTTCTAAGCGAATATTAATATCAGTTTTAGTTATAATTCTCAAAATTCGATTATTAAAAATAAATCAAGACCGTTGCAAAATGAGATACTTTTCTTCAGATCTATTTTTAGATTGATTTTTTGTTAAAAAAGCGTGTTTTTAGTTCTGTTTTTTGTTTTCCGAACTCCTTTTCTTACCGTTTTTCTCTTATTTTTT
>Ga0115565_10003989_pt1 | contig 10238 bp, 10 predicted proteins | sample COGITO_mtgs_1105_FD_87199 | JGI IMG/M metagenome (GOLD analysis project Ga0115565, IMG submission 87199) | Pelagic marine microbial communities from North Sea - COGITO_mtgs_110530 | ecosystem: Environmental > Aquatic > Marine > Epipelagic | place: Germany:Helgoland, sampling site Kabeltonne... | reverse complement strand
ATAAAACCAAAACCTTTTGTGTCGTTGAAAAACTTTACAGTGCCGGTGATAACTTCTGACATGGGTGTTCCCTTTGCTGGTTCAAAAATTAGCCACTTACCTACCCACAACGCTTAGCTGAGTATGGCTAAAAGAGTTTATATCGGTTTTTCTGATCAGGCCATTGGCCCTAGAAGGCCCCGCATAGGCCCCGCATAGGCCCCGTATAGGCCCCACATAACCCCCTAACTAGGCCCTTGAAAGGTGTTCAAAAGCCTAAACTGCTAGGGGCGCATATTAACTCTGCAAGGCACAGGGGTCAATTGTGAATTTATTGTCATTGTCTGCTGCAGATCAGGTAACATGCGACGGGTAAAATTAGTTAATTGGTTGTTAGGTGGTGCAATGACAGTGGAGTTTTCGTTAGCCTATTTTGTGGCTGTGTTTGTATTTTCGATTACTCCTGGGCCTGGAGTTTTTGCACTGATCGCTAAAGCGTTGAAACAAGGTGGGAATGCCTGTTGGGGTTTAGCCATTGGCATGACAATAAGCGATATTGTCTATTTACTCCTAGTGGTGTGGGGTCTGGCTTACATTGCTAACGAATATCAATTGATTTTTGTTGTCATTCGGTGGTGTGGCGCAGTCTACTTATTTTACCTCGCTTGGCAGATATGGCACGCCCCTATTGTATTAAATGGGAACGCTGCCATTCAGACCCGCTCTAAAGGCGTAGGTTTTATTTTGAGTTATGCAGAAGGCATGCTCATATCGGCCACTAACCCAAAAGTGATGCTATTTTACATTGCCTTTTTACCCACCTTTGTCGATTTGACAGTGTTAACCAACCCAGATGTCATTTGGGTTGTTGGCCTTAATTTTATGGCGTTGATGCTGGGTTTGATGCTCATCGCTTTTGGTGCTAGCAAAGCCCGAAAATTATTTAACCAACATAAATCAGTACAAAGGCTGAATCGTGCTACGTCCGGTCTTATGGCCACCGCTGGTATGCTCATCCTAACTAGATGATTGCTCTAGGCCCGTGTAAAGGTATTCGTAAAGCCGTTTTGTGGCATCTGTTTGATTGCTTCGGTCATGCTTGAAGACCAACTTTACGTGGCCCAATTGAGGACTGTTTTCGATTTTCAAATGACTATGCAAACCTTGCGGCACAGTGCTCTGAGCGAGGGCACTAATACCTAACCCTGCTTCAATAGCAGCTTGGATGCCGAGTAGGCTAGACGAGCTATAGGCGATGCGCCAGGCAATACCAGCCGCATTGAGTTTGCTGATTATTTGTTGTCGGTAGCGGCATCCAATAGGGTAGACCACCAGAGGTATAGGTTGTTGGTCAGACCAGTCAAAATGGCCGTTAGTGACCCATACGATGGTTTCATGAAACTCATCCTCCGTATTGGGTTGCAGAGTTTCTTCTAAACTATCTGTCGCCAAAACTAGGTCGTAATGCCCTTGTTGGAAATCTTTTAATAAGGTCACACTCAAATCACAATTTACTTCTAAACTGACTTCAGGGTGGGCTTGTCCAAATTGGCTCAATAATCGAGGTAAAAACGACACTTCAAAGTCATTAGGTATACCCAACCGCACCTGCCCAGAAATGCGACTTTTCGCTAAACGGGTCACCGCACTGTCATTAATATCGAGCATTCGTCTGGCAAAACCAAGTAAGACCTCACCTTCTTCAGTGACTTGAAGACCATTGTTTCTTTGAAACACCCTAATACCTAACAAGTCTTCCAATCGCTTTACTTGCAGGCTGATGGCCGGTTGGGAGCGTCCTAACAGTGCACCCGCTAGGGTGAAGCCACCTAAGTCAACAATGGTAGTGAAGGTGCGTAATAGTTCGGTAGGAATATTTTTCATGGGTAAATTATAAAACAAACTTATAATGAATAAAAAGTTATTAAAATATTAAATCTTTTACGGTTTAATAAAGCTGCCAAGCAAGGCATACTCCAGAACACGTAATGTACGGATTTTAATCATGTCTTTAGCCCTCAATATTTCACCACCGCTTAATGTGCTAGTGGCCTTTGATAAAGTAGCAACGAATAAAAGCTCTGCCGAATCAGCGGTTAAGTTGTTTGTGCATAAAACCCTTTTCACGCAACGTGTGGCTACCGTTTGATTGACGTCAATTTTAGGATCCTAACATGGACATCTTAGACCGCATTCCACTCACCAGCCTTGAAAACATCATGCTGCCCATTGAAGATGCGAGCGGCCTCCCTAATGCTCTCTACCATGACCCAGATATGCTAGCCGAAGAGCGAGACCGTATTCTGGGTAAGACATGGTCTGGCATTGGTTTTGCTGGGGATTTACCAACCTTAGGATACGTTAAACCGATTACGTTTATGGGCTTACCATTGGTCATTGTGCGTGGTCAAGATGATGTGATTCGGGTGTTTCATAATGTGTGTAGTCACCGTGGAATGATTCTGATCAATACAGCAGGTCCAGTACAAGGCAATATCCGGTGTCCTTATCACTCATGGACCTATGATTTAACAGGGCAACTTAAAGGCACTCCCCACTTGGGTGGTGTCGGGGTGCATAAACTGGATCACTTTAACTGTGAACAACACGGCATGAAGCAGTTGTCTAGTTCGGTTTGGTTTGACATCGTGTTTGTAAACCTTGATGGACAGGCTCAACCGTTTGAGCAGTTTATTGCACCAGTGATGGCCCGTTGGCAGCCTTTTTTAGGTGGTTCTGGTTATGCCCGTATGCGAAGAGAGGATCCAGTGGGAGACCAGTTACAAGGCGCTTTTACCTTAAATGTGGCTTGTAACTGGAAATTAGCCGTAGAAAATTACTGTGAAAGCTATCATTTGCCATGGATTCATCCCAAGCTTAACGTATATTCTCGTATTCAAGATCATTACCACATCATGTTTGCCAATGAATTTGCAGGTCAAGGCACCAATGTATACAACTTAGCTGATTCTGCAGGAACACGGTTGCCGGTATTTCCAGAATGGCAGACAGAGCGCATGAAAGAAGCGGAATACATTACCGTATTTCCTAATGTGCTCTTGGGTATCCAAGCTGACCACACGTTTGCGATTGTATTAGAACCCATTACACATAGTCAGACAGTCGAACACGTGCGCTTAATGTATGTGGGTGATGAGTCTATAGGGGAGACTTTTAAGGGCTGTCGAGACGCAACTTTAAAGGCTTGGAAGGAAGTGTTTGGTGAAGACGTAGGCGTAGTGGAAGGCATGCAACGGGGTCGTGCTTCGCCTGGATTTAAAGGGGGCAAGTTCTCTCCCATATTAGATAATCCGACTCATTACTTTCACCAATGGGCTGCCAAACGTTTAATTGTAAGCACACAATCAACAAGGAATTAAAGTGATGAATCAGTTGCAGCAGGGCGTGACTCACCGGACTAATTTTATTAACGGACAGTGGGTGGATAGTGAACAGTGCATTGAAGTCGAAAATCCTGCAACTGGAGAACTCATTGGGACCATAGCCTGTGCCACGTCTGAGCAGGTCGATGAAGCGGTGAGTGCCGCTCGCCAATGTCATGAGCTAAGACTTATGGCAGATATGGCTCCCTACGAACGGATGCAATTGTTGCATGCTATTGCAGCCCAAATTAGGGCCCTTGCTAAGCAGGGTGGGGAATTATTGTGCCTAGAAAATGGCAAACCTTTGAGTAAAGCGGAGTGGGAATTTGAGGAGGCAGCGCGTTACTTTGAATATTATGCAGGTATGGCTGATAAGATTGAAGGTAAGTCTATTCCCTTAGGGGAAGGGTTAGTAGACTTTACCGAGTATGAACCATTCGGAGTGTCCGCTCAGGTGATTCCATGGAACTTCCCTGTGTCGTTAGTGGCTCGATCATTAGCACCTGCCTTGGCGGCAGGTAACAGTGTCGTCATCAAGTCTCCCGAATTAACACCTTTGGCCGTGTCGTTGCTTGCAGAAGCCATGGTTAAGGCCGAAGTGCCTCCTGGAGCAGTGAACATAATATGTGGTTATGGCCATGAGGCGGGTGCAGCGCTTGTGTCTCATGATGATATCGATCAAATTGTATTCACAGGCTCTGTTGCCACGGGTCAGTCTATCATGCAAGCGGCTACCGAATATGTGGTGCCTTGTGTCATGGAGTTGGGTGGAAAGTCTGCAGGCGTGGTATTTGCAGATGCTGACTTAGATCAAGTCATTACCAGCGCTGAAGTGGGAAATTTATTTAATTCTGGACAGGTTTGTTCGGCCATGTCTAGGCTCATTGTGCATGAGAGCATTTATGACGAAGTTAAGCAGCGTTTAGTGACCTCTTTTGCTGCCAAATCTGTCGGATCAGGCAAAGATGAAGCCGATGTAACCCCCATCCTAACGCAAGCGCAGTTGGATAAAATTGTGGCCATGTGTGCAGGTGCTAAAGCACAGGGTGCTAAATGTTTAATCGGTGGTGAAGCCCTACTTAGGACCGGGTATTTTATGCCCCCTACTATTATTGAGGCAGTCGTAGATACAGAAATAGCGCAACAAGAAGTATTTGGCCCCGTATTGGTGTTAATGAAATTTGACAGTGAGCAGCAAGCCTATGCCATGGCTAATGGCACTGATTTTGGTTTGGTGGCGGGCGTATTTACTCAAAATGTAAGTTTAGCCTTGCGCGCCAGTCGGGCCTTAGTTGCCGGTCAGGTATTTGTTAATGAGTGGTTTGCTGGAGGTATTAGTACACCTTTTGGTGGTGTAGGAAAATCTGGATTTGGACGTGAAAAAGGTCAAGAAGCTTTGTATAATTACGTCCGCACCAAAAACATCGCCATTCGCTTAACACTCTAGAGAATTATGCATGTCACTTCATGACGAATCTACGCCCTATAAAAAATGGCTGTGTATTATTTGTGGTTTTATTTATGACGAAGCCCTTGGCTGGCCCCATGATGGCATAGAACCAGGCACTCGTTGGGATGATGTGCCAGAAGATTGGTTATGCCCAGATTGTCTGGTAGGCAAAGAAGATTTTGAAATGATTGAAATGCCTGCAGAGCCTATTCAGTCAGGAGCCAATACCACGGCAGCGACGTTAGTGCTGGAGGCCACTGAAAAGCCTCAAGGCCCGATTGTTATCATAGGTTCAGGCTATGCTGGCTATAATCTTGCAGAAGCCATTGTTAAACTCAATGCCCAGTTAGAGGTGGTGGTGTTAACCCAAGATCAAGGTATGCATTATTCTAAGCCAGCCTTATCTACGGGCTTAGCCATGCAAGAGACTGCTAAGGACTTAGTGGTGGAGTTGCCCCTCGATAGAGCCCACCGTTTGAATATCCGCATTATTACCCACTGCAGGGTTGAACGGATCGACTCTAAGGCACAAATATTGTTCACCAATATAGGCCAGCAACCCTATGGCCAGTTAGTTTTAGCTCAAGGCGCGGAAGCGATTAAGATACCTTTTGAAGGTAATGCGAGCGCAGACGTTATTAGCGTCAATAGCTTAGAAGATTATGCGCATTATCGGCACCGTCTTGAAGGTAAAGAACGGGTATTATTGATTGGTAATGGTCTTATTGGGTGCGAATTTGCTAATGATCTAGCGTCAGTGGGTAAACAGGTACATGTGGTCGGTTTAACGTCGTGGCCTATGGATCGTTTGATCCCCCAACCTGTGGGCTTGCGGTTGCAAAAGGCACTCTCTAGCATGGGAGTAAACTGGTACTTGAATAACACCATTAAGACCATTAATTACATGGACCCAAACCAACCGCAAAAAGGTTACTTAGTCACCCTCAATAATGATGAACTAATACAAGTGGACATCATTGTCTCTGCGGTAGGCTTGCAGGCGCGCACAAAATTAGCCATCAACAGTGGTATTACTTGTGGGGTGGGCATCAAAACGGATGCCCGTCTCATGACGAATGTGCCACATATCTATGCTTTAGGTGATTGTGTAGAGTTCAATGGTCAGTTGCAGCCCTATATTGCACCGATTTACTGGGGTATCCAAGCTTTGTCGCAGACATTAACTGGTACCTCCACAGAGGTGAATTATCCCTTAATGACCGTTGTTGTAAAGACACCCGCTTGCCCCATCACGCTGTTACCACCGCCCTTAGGACAGTTAGGCGAATGGCAATTACAACAAACTGAAGCAGGCATCAGCGCGCGTTTTAAAAATGAAGCAGGCAGCGTGTGTGGGTTTGTTTTACAAGGAGACCAGATAGACCAACGCCGCCAGTTGTTAGAGGAAATGTTAAACAACTAAGCAGGCATAATTCTGTTAGAATAGCAGCCCCTGCGATTGATTAGACCGTGTTCCAATCTTGAACGAGTGCACTGCAAGTACATTAGTGGTTTTAATTATTGCTGCAATCTAATGCAGCCACGCATTTATTATTGCCTGCTGTCCCAAAACATAATACGAGAATGCCTTTGTTACGCTACGATTTTTCCAGTTTAGGATTGAATTCCGCCTTAGTCGATAATCTTTCCAACCTAGGGTATGCAGAAATGACGCCGATTCAGGCGCAAGCTTTACCATCAATTTTATCCAATAAGGATGTCATTGCTAAGGCCAAAACAGGGTCTGGTAAAACGGCAACCTTTGCTTTGGGTTTATTAAATAAACTTGAGGTAAAACGGTTTCGAGTGCAAACCTTGGTTTTGTGTCCCACCCGTGAGTTAGCAGATCAAGTGGCGGTAGAAATACGTAAATTAGCCCGTGGTATTCATAATATAAAAGTGCTCACTTTGTGCGGTGGCATGGCTTTTGGGCCGCAAGTTGGTTCGTTGGAGCATGGTGCCCATATCATCGTAGGTACGCCAGGCCGAGTAGAAGAACACCTGCGTAAAGCCAATCTAAATCTTGATAATCTCACCACTTTAGTATTAGACGAGGCTGATAGAATGCTGGATATGGGTTTTCAACAGGCCCTTGATGACATTATCAGTTACATGCCTAAACAGCGCCAAACTCTTTTATTTAGTGCAACCTATCCGCCAAAAATACAACACACTGCAAACCGAATCATGCAGTCTCCGGTGATGGTTGAAGTTCAGGATAGCCATAGCAATCAGAGCATCGTTCAAAACCTTTATGAGGTTGAAAATGACGATGGCCGTATTGAGGCTGTTAGACTTTTATTACAAGCCCATCAACCTGAATCGACGCTCATTTTTTGCAATACCAAGATTGAAACTGACCAAGTGGCTAATGAGTTGCGTGGGGTGGGCTATGAAGCTTTAGCCTTGCATGGTGATTTAGAGCAAAAGCAACGGGACCAAACCTTAGTGCGTTTTTCAAATCGCAGTGCCTCAATATTGGTGGCGACCGATGTGGCTGCGCGGGGTTTAGATATTGAAGCTTTGGATCTTGTTATTAATTATCAGATTGCCCGTGAATTGGAAGTTCATACCCATCGTATTGGCCGCACGGGACGGGCAGGTGCACAGGGCATTGCCTGCACGTTGCATACCCAAAAAGAAAACCACAAAATTGGGTTGTTAGAAGACTACCTCAAGCAAAAGCTGGAGCGTGATAATTTGCCCCCTCTGGCCTTATTGCGCCAACCTGCATTTGTTGCTCCCATGATCACTCTACAAATTGGTGGTGGGAAAAAGCAAAAGGTAAGGGCGGGTGATATCGTTGGGGCTTTAACTGGAGATGAGGGTATGCCTGCCTCAGAGATTGGTAAAATACAGGTGGGTGACCAATGGGCTTATGTAGCAGTCACCCAAGCCCATGGTAAAACAGCCTTTAATCGCCTCAGTGAAGGTAAGATTAAGGGCCGTAGTTTTAAAATAAGACGCCTACGAGGTTAGCATGAGTTTAAATGTATTATTGCGAATCAATAGTGGCTTTTGGCTAACTTTGGGTTTAGTCATGTTACTCAAAACTGATGTGGTTAACTTGTGGATCGGCACTGAAAAAACCATGTTGATTCATTCTATTGGTATTATTTTAGTCGTTAATGGCATGATTCTTTTAGTGACATCCCTTCGCCAACAGATAAAACCTCATGAGGTTATGTTTTTTGTAATTGTTGACTATGGTTGGTCCCTACTCATTATTGTATTCATCAGTTTAGGGGCAGTGATTGTCGATCCAGTGGGTATTAGACTCACCTTTGTGTTGGCTCTGTTGTCGGCTATTTTGGGTGCATTTCAATTTAGGCACTACAAGCAACTTATCGGCCGAGCTTAGTGATTACTGTGCTTGGCTAAAAATAACAGGTGTAGCTCAGACTTTTTGGTACATAAGCGGCTTGCTGGCTGGAGCAATATCACTGAGCTTTTGTGTTAAGCTTAGGGGTAAAAATAGGCTGGCTTTAAAAGAGATTATTTATGTCTAATTTACCTCACTGCCCCAAATGTAACTCTGAATACACATACCAAGACGCGGGCCAGTACATGTGTCCAGAATGTGCCCATGAGTGGTCAGCCAGGGCCTCTGAGGATGCCTCTGAGGATGCCTCTGAGGGTAGTGGTGAGCATTTAGATGGTAAACAAACCCATGACAGTAATGGCAACCTTTTACAGGATGGCGACACCGTTACGGTCATTAAAGACCTTAAAGTTAAAGGCTCCTCACTAGTGGTAAAAGTAGGCACTAAGGTGAAAGGTATTCGTTTAGTGGATGGCGACCATGACATCGATTGCAAAATCCCAGGAGTTGGGGCCATGAAATTAAAGTCTCAGTTTGTTAAAAAGCAATAACCCCTAACCCAGGTAGCTTATATCGTAGATTTAGGTTTCAAAAAACAAAATATAGAGTCATCAAAATGCATTCATGGGTAATTGTTGTACTCACTTTTGTGCATCTTGGTTAACTAAAGGGGTCGTCACAGACGATCACAATTTTAGTAACTGTGGGTAAAAAAGGAAGCATTAAAATGTTTGTTGAAAAAGAATTCATCTCCCAAGGCTCTATTCTTCGGGGCCGCTGGTATGCTGCTTCGGAAGCATCTCTGTCACCGTGCATTGTCATGTGTCATGGCACTTCAGCAACGATTTCCATGTGTCTTGCAGACTACGCCACTGAATTTCAAAACAAGGGCATCAATGTTTTTGTTTATGACCATGCGGGTTTTGGTCGCAGCGATGGTAAAACACAGCAAACGATCAATCCTTGGCTTCAAGGGCGAGGCATTGCTGATGCTGTGACCTTTTTGAAATCTGAACATCAGCTACATAATGGGAAAATTATTTTGTGGGGTGATAGCTTTGCTGGCATGCTTGTGTTGGTTGCTAGTGCTCTTATTGAAGGTTTAGCGGGGGTGGTTTGCTTTGCCGCCACTTGCGGACTAACCACTTTAAAAGTTCAGAACGCAGAAAAAAGTTTAAACATACTTAAACACACTTTTGATCAGGGTGAGTTTGAAAAATTGGACGATCTTTCGCGTGAAGGGCCCATGGCAGTGGTGTCTTCTGACCAACAGACAAACCCCTCTTTACTCACACCCATTCAAGCCTTTCGCTGGTTTATCGATCAAGGAGGTCAGTGGAACACAGGTTGGAAAAATAGCATAACTCGAGTTATTCCCAAGACTGAAGTCGCCTTTTCGCCGTTTATTACCGCCCCTTTTATCGAAGTGCCTGTATTAATGATGACGGGTAAGGAAGATGAAATGCCGCACATCAAACGTGAGGTGCAGTTAGAGATATTTGACCGCATTAAATCCAAAAAACAGTTTTATGAAATTGATGGTGGCCATTTTGGGGCGCTTTACCCTCATACGCCATTATTTTATGAGGCCATAAGTGTGCAGCATGCCTTTATTAAGTCAATGACCTAATACTCTTGAACGATACTAATTTTACTTTAGTCACTTTATTACAGTCCCTGTATTTTAGTCACTATACTTAAGTCCCTATATTGCAGTCACTCTAACCATCAGGCTTTAATCGCGTTGGGTGCTTACCTTTACTGAGGTGAAGGCGGCTATATCGGCCCTAAGAGCGCTTAATTGTAGGCTAGGCACAGCGACGTTAAGGCTTAATGAGTCGCTATAATGCCTTTGATTTATAAGGGCATCATGCTTTTTACAAAGGTATTCGAGTTGTCCACTGAGGTCATAATGGCACTCGATGTGCAGCTCAGTTAAACTTTGCTTTAATGTGGTTGGGCATTGTTCCACCACCTGTTTGACCGCTTCACCATAGGCCTTCACTAAACCACCAGTGCCAAGTTTAGTGCCACCGAAATAACGACATACCACCACGCTCACTTCACCAATACCGCAATGACTCAGTACTTGGAGCATGGGTTT
>Ga0115565_10003987_pt1 | contig 10241 bp, 9 predicted proteins | sample COGITO_mtgs_1105_FD_87199 | JGI IMG/M metagenome (GOLD analysis project Ga0115565, IMG submission 87199) | Pelagic marine microbial communities from North Sea - COGITO_mtgs_110530 | ecosystem: Environmental > Aquatic > Marine > Epipelagic | place: Germany:Helgoland, sampling site Kabeltonne... | reverse complement strand
AATTTATCATCTAATTTATCTACAATCATCTCTTTCATAACTTTACCTTTTGACGTGTTATTTCCCATTTCATCGAAAACAACAAATTTAATTAAATATGATAATTTATTATTATTTAATTCATTTAATGAATTATTTAATTCTTCTTTATTCATTTCATCCTTATTCATTTCATCCCTATTCATTTCATTCCTATTCATTTCATTCCTATTCATTTCATTCCTATTCATTTCATTCCTATTCATCTCAGTTTCTCTATTTACTCTCCTTTCTCTTTTTAATTTCATCTCTATTTTACGTGGTTTCTCTAATAATAATCTACTTCTATCTTTTGAAACAAAAACCGTAATATTATTTCTTAACATTCTTCTTAACATTTTTTTATCTTCTAATATATCTTGCTCTGATGGATTTTGATTTTTAAAGAATAATGGAAATATATCATCAAGAAATTTAAAAATCTTTCTCTTTTCATCCCTATTATATTTATAACTCTCTATCAATATTTTATTAACTTTATTTTTTTTTAATAAAACTAAATTAACTGAAATATTCAAAGGTAATACTTTTTTTAATTTACTTAACATATATTCTACACATAAAAAATATTTATCGAAATATTTTCCATTATTTTTAAATTAATATTTTTATTATAATTAAAATCTTTAATTAAGGTTTTTATATTTGATATATAAACATCTTCTGTTGAATTCCAACATAAAATATTGTCATATTTTTCTAAATCCAAATTAAATTCTTCATTATGTTCTAAAAAATGGTAATTTTCAATATTTAATCCACCTTCCATCTCATCTGTTGTTTCATAATTTAATTTTTTATAATTATTCTTGAAATATTCTTCTCTATCTTCTATTTTGACAATGTTTGGTAAAGTTGTTTTTATAAAAAGAATATTAACTAAATATGAATTAAACTCCTTACTTAAAGTGTCTAATCCAATATTTATATTGAATTTATTTATAAATTTTCTTTCATAAATTAATGATTTGTTTGTTAAATAAGTTGTATATAAATCTTTACATTTATAATATTCACTCTGTTTCATATAATCCTTAGGACAATAATAACATTTATCCTCAAATCTATTATATAAAGGGGCTTTCCTATAATTGAAATTTACAAGAAATTCTTTATATACATCTCTTGCTACATCAATCGCTGTTTTCATTAATATAAAAATTTTTTTATTATAATTATTTGTTTCTCCATTACCTAAGTAAGAACGGAAAGATAAATAGAATTCAACTAATATTCCATTTGTTATTTTTGGAGTAATATTATTTTGATTAGAGTTATTACAAGTAAGAGAATATTCCCAAGGTATTTCAAATTTATCTATTAAAAATTTATTAATAACAAAATAATCATAATTTGTTTGAAGTAATAAAATAAAATTAATAAATTGATATAGTAATGTAGTTGATTTAAATTTTAGATTAAAATAATTATAAAATGTTACTTGGTGGTTATTAAAATATGTTTGAGAACTATTAAAGTTTAATTCACTATTATCACTGCAGTAAATTAATTTATTAAATCTTATAACATCATTATCTATATATCTAAATGCTGTGTCTGAAAATTCTTTTATAAATTTAAAACTGGGAGAACTGAAACCAAAATAGAAAAGAGATTGTATTAAAGATTTATTAATTAGATCTGGATTTCTACTTTCATTTCCTAAATAGTAATTTAATTTACTCCTCTTGATTTCATTATAAGAACAAAAGTTTTCACAATCTTCAATTATACAAGTTGTAAAACATTTTCTAAATAAATCTGGTATTAAACCGTTTAAACTAAATAAGAGTAAAGGATTTGTTTCATTAGACCAAAAATTAAGTTTATAATATTTTGTTATTGAAATTGGACCTTCATTTTTATCTAACGTAGTTGTGCAGTTATTACAAATACTACAACTCATATATATTTGTAATAGAATTAAAAATATCGCTCTAAATTAGTTTAATTTGATTTTTTATCTTTTCAAAAGATTATTTTTTCTTAACCAATTATCATAACTATCCATATTAAGTTTCTTGTATGGAGTAAAAATATTATTCTTTCTAAACCAGTAGTAGTATTCATTTACTGTTAATTTATTGTAATTTGGGAAACCGAGTTTGTTGAATGCGTTGCAGTTAATTAATCTTGAACCTTTTGCTACACATACATTTGGCATATTTTTTACAACATTTTGATATGGATAATACTTGTTATTACCAATCATTTGTCTTGCTAAGTTGAGTTTTTGAAGAGAACCTAATACAGTTGAAATGTAAAAGGCTGTATTAGATGTTCTATTGAATCTAATAGTGTATGTGTATAAGTTTGCCATATCATTAAATGACACAAATCTCTTTCCGCTATTTGTTCTCCACAACATTTTGTAACAGCATCCAACTTTGTTTCTACCCACTAAGTTATAATTAAATTTCAACATTTGACTGAAATTGTAAGTTTTAAAATATAATGCTGGGTTATTTTGTACGTATTTTACTAAAGCGTGTTTGTTTCTATTTTGAACCATATTTACAACACCTTTTGGTAAAAGAGCGGTGTCTAAATTAGTAATGTTTGATGTGTATTTACATTTAGTTTCATTTGTGCCAGAGCAAATATATTGCGATGTAAATGGTGTTTCAATACAATCTTTGTTGCAACTCATATATTTAATATAAGATAATAATTTAATTTGGCTTAAAGTGTTAATTAAAATATTTAATGATGTTTATAAAATATATTGAGATATACATAGAATTTAATATTATAAATTTTTTGTCAATTCAAGATATTTTTAATTATATGTTATTGAATAAGCGTACATATAAACTTTTACATAATCCATATAATAACAAATTAATTAAATTTGATGAAAAAGATTTTGTAAAAAATTTTATTTATTATTTGAAATATAACAAAATAGATAGGTTAGTTTGGTGTTTAGAAAAAAATAAAAGATTTAATAAAAATATTATTTTACCTACCGCTTTACTTTTTTCTAAAAATATACATACTATAATTTTTATTTTAGGTAAATATGGATTTTATAATTCTTTAGATGGATTAAAAGGTATTGAATATTTTATTATTAATTTAATGATGTTCTCCGGCAAATCAATATATGAATATAATTCAAGTTATTTACGAATACTCATTAAAGAAAAGAATAAAGATGTTTTATCAAAAAATCCGTTTTTGAATGATTTGTTGATAGAAATATTTTTAAAAAAAGAATATAATTTTCCCATATTGAATAGAATGTATTTGAATAGAATTACTAAAAAATTATTTATAGAGAGGGTTCATAAAAAGAAAAAATATTTGGGAAATTTTAATTTCTAATTGAAGGTTGTTTATAATTATTTATTTTGTTATTTATTTTGTTATTTATTTTATTATTTATTTTATTATTTATTTTGGAATTTACAATAATTTCTTTGATATTTAGTTCCTCTATTTAAGATTTTACTTTCTAATTCAATATCTTTAACTATATTACAAGGATTATTTACTGGACCAGCAAAGAAACTTCTATTACATAATTTACTATTCCAACATTGTTCTGGTTCATAATTACATAACCAAGCACCATTTTTGATATTAGATAATACTGGGTCTAATCCATTTGGTAATTGATGTTTAAACCAGATACATTTATTGTTTGGATCACAAGGTGTAGTATTCATTTTGGCGTTACATGCGTTACAATCTTTCTCTTTTGGGTAAAAGGAACATTTCTGTGAATTATTCATTATATAATAATATGAATAAAAAAAATGTGAATAAAATTAAAATGTGAATAAAATTAAAATGTGAATAAAATTAAAATGTTTGTAAATATATAAATGTTTATTGAAAAAAAAATTTTCAATTTATTAAGTGGTGGTGCTAAAAAAGCAAAATCAGGAAAAGGTGGATTATTGTTATTAGGACTTGTTATAGCATTAATCTCATTAGCAATTAGAGTAGGTTTAGTATATTACTCTTACAATATGGTTGCTCCAAAATTAATGGAAGATGCTAAGCCATTAAATGTAAATGACAGTTTATTATTAGTCATCCTTGTAAGCGCTTTATTTATGAGATAAATAGAAAAAATATCTATATAATAATAAAATGGAAATTTTATTAGTATATCTTTGTTTGTTTTCATTAAACTGCATACTTACTATCTATTTATTTAGAGAATTGAAAATGGAAGAAAGAGATAAAATGAAAATTAAATTATTGTCTTGGTCTATTATACTTATCAACTTCTTAACATTATTTGGAACATTATTCTTAGTTTTTCACAAAAAAATTAAAGTCTCTTACAAATAATTTATTTCTTTAATAAATCATCTATTAAATTATTATTTTCACTAAAATTACTTGTTCCATCTATCGAAAATAACAAATCTACTGTATTTTTGTTATTACTAACATTTTTCTTTACAACTTTCTCTTCTTCTTCTTCTTCCTCTTCTTCATCAGTTACTTCTACATAAGTGTATTCACTATCATCATCTTCTTCCTCATCCTCGTTTTCCTCTTCTTCTTCCTCTTCTTCTTCTTCGTTTTCCTCTTCTTCTTCATCTTCTTCATCTTCTTCCTCTTCCTCGTTTTCCTCTTCTTCTTCCTCTTTTTCGTCTTCAACTTCTTCTTCGTCTTCTTCTTCTTCGTTTTCCTCTTCCTCGTTTTCCTCTCCTTCTTCATCTTCTTCGTTTTCCTCTTCTTCTTCCTCTTTTTCGTCTTCAACTTCTTCTTCGTCTTCGTCTTCGTCTTCAACTTCTTCTTCTTCTTCGTCTTCGTCTTCGTCTTCGTCTTCGTCTTCGTCTTCGTCTTCGTCTTCAACTTCTTCTTCGTATTCGTCTTCGTCTTCGTCTTCAACTTCTTCTTCGTATTCGTCTTCGTCTTCGTCTTCAACTTCTTCTTCGTCTTCGTCTTCTGTTACTTCATCTTTTTCGTTTTCATCTTCATTTTCTTCGATATTTTCTAAGTTTTCAGACAAATTTTTTTTACGGATGATGTCCGTAGTGATATTCTCTTGATTTAATTGGTTTAAATTGATGCTATTTTTGGCACGGTGATTGATACATTCTTTTCCATCGATTGTTTCAAAATAGAAATCGAAGTTGTTTAGGTTTCCTTCATTAAAGTGTAAATCAAGTATATTTTTAACATTTAAGAATTTACCTTGTAAATCAATCATATTGAAATTCTTTTTATACATTGTTAATATGATACTTTTGAATACTAATGGATCATCTGAGTATTCAATTTTATATTTTGTGATGAAATCAATTATCTTTTGAGCGTGTTTTAGTAAATTCCATATCTCTTTTTTTGTTCTAATTTCATTTTTGTCATAAAAATTTTTTATATCAAATAATCTTTTTTTGTATTGATTAATCTGTGTAGTTAATCCATTGAAAATAGCATTTAATTTATTTCTGTCGTTAATTCTCATAGATCTACTTTTTTGTTTTAAAATATTTAATTGATTACTTGCTCTTTTCATTTTTCTGTTTAATTCTAATACTTCTGTATCTACTTTTTCTACATTAATTTCATTAACTTCTAAACATAATAAATCATTTTGTTCTTCGACTTTATTAGTTTCTTGATTAGTTGCAACTAATGGAGTTGATTGAGTAGTTTCTTCAGTTGTAGAAGAGGTTTCTTCTTGTAATGAAACTGTATTGTTCTTTTCTAATTCCATTAACTCCTTAATCTTATCTAATAAACTTTGAATGTTTAAATTATTTCCTTTTTTTCCAATAAAATATCCTTTAATCATTCCTTTCAAAAAATTAATAGTATTTTGATTTTCACTCATTATACTTACATTTAAATAAAAATAATAAAATTTTTACTAACGAAATAAATAATGAAAATTAAAATCTAATAAATATTAATTATGGCAACACAAACTATTGCTGGTATTATATGTGCGAGTGCAATAGCAGCACCTTTTTATAAAATAATCTGTTTAAACAAAAAAGTAAAAAAAAATTGGAATTCTATTAAATGTACCCCCTTAGGTATGTTACTATATCCTATTTATGGACCTTCGAGCATTTCCGCAGCATCAAATGTTGAAACTTGCTTACAAGGAACTTTTTCTTCTATGTTCGATTCAAGTATCTCTTCAACTAATAGTAATGTATCTTTATTAACAGAAATAACAGGTTCTATATCTAATGATGTTAATTCTATAAGAACTAAAATACAAGATATGGAACAAAGTGCTTATGACGATTTAAATAATATAGCACAAAAAATATTTGATGCTTACGGCAGAATAGCACAGTTATTAGTTGTTGTTTATGGTATTGTTGCTCGCGTATCAAAAGTTTTTAATGGTTTAATGAATTTAGCACTTTTATCATATTACTCATTAGGTTCAACTTGGAATGGTCCAATTGGCGCAACAGCAAGATATTTTGGAAGTTTATAAAAGAAAAATATAAAAAACTATAAAAAATATAACAAAAATTCTTAATTTCACCTCATTCATTTTTTTTAAAGAAATAAAAAAAATGAAAAATCAATTTAAAGAATAATTGAACTGTGAATTGAATATAATGAATAAATCGATTGAGGAAACGTATTCTAAGAAAGACCTATACAATCACATTAAAGATTTACCAGACTCTTACATTGGTTCTTTGGAAAAAGCCGAGGCAGAGTGTTGGATTTTGGAAGATGATAAAGTGGTTAATAAAGCAATTCAATATGTCCCGGGTTTGTATAAAATCTATGATGAGATTATTGTTAATGCGATTGACCAATTTACGAGATTGAATGGAAATGATTTAGTGAAAGATAAGGTTACAACTATTAAAGTTGATATTGATAAGAAAACTAATACTATCAGTGTTTATAATAATGGTAAAGGAATGCCTGTTGAAATTCATAAGAAAGAGAAAGTATATGTTCCACAAATGATATTTAGTATGTTATTAACTTCATCGAATTATGATAAGAATGAAAAGAAATATACAGGTGGTAAGAATGGTTTTGGTGCTAAACTCACAAACATTTTTTCAACGGAATTCACAGTTGAAACTGTGGATGCTGATAGGAAAAAGAAGTTTATTCAGCATTTTTCAAATAATATGATGGAGATTGGAGAGCCAAAGGTTACGCGGTGTTCTGCAAAGCCTTATACTAAGATTACATTTAAGCCTGATTTGAAGAACTTCTTTAATATGGAGGTTTTAGAAGATGATATTATTGGATTAATGAAGCGACGTGTAATGGATGTCGCTGTTTGTGTTGGCAAATCGGTGAGTGTTTATTTAAATGATAATAAATTAAATTGTCAAAGTTTAGATAAATATGTAAATTATTACTTTGAAGATAAGGTTGAGAAACTGTATTCTCAAAGTGATGATGGAAACTGGGAAGTTTGTGTAGTAGTTAATCCGGAAGTTACATTTCAACAAATGTCATTTGTTAATGGAATTCATACTGTGAATGGAGGGCAACACGTTAATGCTGTATGTAACCACATTAACCGTAAAATTTTGAATGTTATTAAGAAAAAAGGTTACAAAAGAAAGAAAGATATTAAGATTACAGGAGAGAATTTGAAGAGTAATATGTTTGTATTCTTGCGAAGTATGATTGTAAATCCATCTTTCAAGGGACAAATTAAGGAATTCTTAACAACAGCGCCAAAGGATTTTGGTTCTAAGTATGTTATGGATGATAAGGAAGTTGAAAAACTTATGAAAACATCACTTGTTGATAGGGCTATTAAGATGAGTGATATGAAGAAAGAGATGAATTTAGGGATTGTAAATGATAAAAAACGACGAGTTAATTATTTACGAATTCCTAAATTAGATGATGCTAATAAAGCAGGAACAACCGAATCATTAAAATGTACTCTAATGCTTACAGAGGGAGACTCGGCTAAGACATTGGCTGTTGCTGGTTTATCAGTAGTTGGTCGGGATTATTTTGGAGTATTCCCTTTAAAGGGTAAGCCTTTGAATGTTCGTGATACAAAAATGGAAAAGATTTTAAAGAATGAAGAAATTTCCAGTCTACTTAAAATTTTGGGACTTTCAGTTGGTCTTTTGAGTAAGACTAAGGGACGTGAAAAGCGTATTAAACTTCTTAAAGAAAAACTCCGTTATGGTCGTGTGATGATTTTCACCGATCAGGATGTTGATGGTAGTCACATTAAAGGTTTAGTGATTAATGTATTCCATACTTTGTTCCCTGAATTGATGTATATTGATGAATTTATTATCTCTCTTGCTACACCTATTGTTAAGGTTACAAATAAGAAAAATAAGAAAAATAGTAAGAATTTCTATACTCTTACTGAATATGATGATTGGAAGAGTAAAAATGATTTGAAGAAATGGAGTGATCCTAAGTATTACAAGGGTTTAGGTACAAGCACAGCGAAGGAAGGTAAATCATATTTTAGTGATTTTGAGAATAAGAAGATTGTATTTAAATATACAGAAGATGAAGAGGTTATGGATATTAGTGGAAAAGAGATTAAGGTGAATAAGTGTGATAATGCTCTAAGTTTAGCATTTAGTGCTGATAAAAAAGATGAAAGAAAGAGTTGGTTAAGGGGATATGATAAAGATAATATTATCGAACAAACAGAAAAGGTTATTACATATGACCGGTTTATTGATAATGATTTAATCCACTTCTCGAATTATGCTTGTGAGCGTGCTATTCCATCTATCTGTGATGGTTTAAAACCTTCTTTGAGAAAGGTTTTATATTCTGCTTTAAAACGTAATTTAAAGAAAGAGATTAAAGTGGCACAGTTCGCTGGTTATATTAGTGAAAACGCGGCGTATCATCACGGCGAGAAGAGTTTAAATGAATGTATTATTGGTATGGCACAGAACTTTGTTGGATCGAATAATATTGAACTATTAGCACCTAACGGTCAATTTGGGTCTCGTCTTCTGGGTGGTAAAGATGCTGCTGCTCCTCGTTATATCTTCACAAAAATGAATGATATTACACCATTGATTTACCATCCTGATGATGGTCCTCTGATGAATTATAAGATGGATGATGGATATAAGATTGAACCTGATTTCTATGTTCCTATCTTACCGATGATTTTGGTAAATGGAACAAAGGGTATTGGAACAGGATTTAGCACAAACATTCCATCACATAATCCACTTGAAATTATTGAGAACATTTACAATTTGATGGATGGGAAGAATGTTAATGTGATGAAGCCTTGGTTTAGGGGGTTTGAAGGTGATATTACATTTAATAAGGTTAATGATTATGGGTATGATGTTTATTCGAATAGGGGTAAATATGTGAAGTTGTCTGAAACAAAAATTCAAATCACTGAATTACCTATTGGGACTTGGACTGAGAATTATAAGGAATACTTAGAGGGTTTAGTATATGATAAAAGTGCTGATGATAAAGCGAAGAAGAAGCAGTGTTTGGTGAATGTAGTGAATAATTCAACTGAAACAAAGGTTAATTTCACATTAACATTTAAGCAACACGAATTAATTGAGATGACAGAGAAGAAGAAATTGGAGAAGATTTTGAAGTTGAGTGATGAGACTAATAGTTCATATACAAATATGTATCTGTATAATGAGCGTGGTATTCTTACGAAATACGATTCTGCTGAGAAGATTTTGAAGGAGTTTTATCTTGTTCGTCTTGCATATTATATTAAGAGGAAGGAATACATTCTTAAAAAATTGAAGCGTGAATTGGATATTTACAAGATGAAAATGAAATTTATTAAGGAATTCATTTCGAAGGAGATTGTTATTATTGAAAGAGAGGATGAAGATATTTACGAGCAATTAGAGACACGTGAATATATTAAGTTCCCGAGTAATCCACGAGATTTAGAGAATAATGGGGAATTAGGATATGATTATCTATTGAATATGATGATTAGGACATTAACAAAGAAGAAGATTGCTGAATTACAAAATCTACACGATATGAAGAATACTGAATATAATGAATTGTTAGAAACGGAAGTGATTGACATTTGGAAAGATGATTTAGAGAAGTTTAAGAAGTTATATGAGAAAAATTTGAAAGAATATAAGGAGGAGATGTATAATGTGGGTGATGTTGAAATTAGTGGAACAAAGAAGAAAACAAGGAGAGGTATTACAAAGAGAGTTAAGAAGAATAAATAAATAAATAATCTTTTTCAAATAATCTTTTTCAAATAATCTTTTTCAAATAATCTTTTT
>Ga0115565_10003981_pt1 | contig 10249 bp, 8 predicted proteins | sample COGITO_mtgs_1105_FD_87199 | JGI IMG/M metagenome (GOLD analysis project Ga0115565, IMG submission 87199) | Pelagic marine microbial communities from North Sea - COGITO_mtgs_110530 | ecosystem: Environmental > Aquatic > Marine > Epipelagic | place: Germany:Helgoland, sampling site Kabeltonne... | reverse complement strand
TCTGCATACATATGCGTGTGGCTCACCATGTGTGGCCTTGGTCCTACCACACTCATATCACCCTTCAACACATTGAAGAATTGTGGTAACTCATCAATACTGGTCTTGCGCAAAAATTTACCCATACCCGTAATACGATGATCGTTTTTGGACACCTGATGAATGTCTGCTGTCTTATTGGGTACCATAGAACGGAATTTGAAGCACTCAAACTCTTGATAATCTAATCCATTACGTTTTTGCTTGAAAAATATTGGCCCTTTTGACTCTATTCTTATGAATAATGCGATAATAGGTGTAAGCCATGATAAGACACCAATGATTATAATGAGTGAAAAAATGATATCAAAAGTGCGTTTCGCTAATTGATTTACTGGATCGTCAAGCGGAATCTCGCGCAGCGATAGTATAGGCGTTTTACCATAATAATCATATTTAAGGTGTTTTGAAAGTATGGTATCAGGATTAGGCAAAAACTTGAGCGTGCGCATGTTGTTATCTGCATAGTCCGTTAGCTCCAGTAGTTGATCATTATTTAATTCCTTTACAGAGCAAAAGATCTCGTCTGTCTTGTTTTCATCAGTAAAATGCTTGATGTGCTCTATACTGTAGCTTTGTTCGTTTAAATCAAACATGTTTTGCAAACGGTAACCATAGTCTGGATGTGCTTCAAAAAAGCTTTTGAGCTCCAGCGTTTCTGAGTTCTTACCTATTACAACTATATTCCTAAAATTACCGCCCAAATAGCTGCGGTAGTTCTTGAAGATGTAGTAGACGGTAATCTTGAGCACGGCAATCGTTGTTATTGCTGCCGTGATATATTTAAAAATGTAACCGCTCGTACTGTCTATCTGATAATAGTAACCGAAAAATGCAAAGACTAGCAGTGTGAAAAAAAGCGCTTGTTTGAACAATAAGAGGAACAGCGAAAAGATCTTTGTGTTTCTATGAATCTGATAAAATCCTATCTGCATGGATACAATGATCCAACATATACCGATGAAAATTGAGAATGAAAGCGTATCAAAGTCGGCTTTAAAGAAAAAAGTTGATCCATAGATAATTATTGCCAGATCGATAAGGTAGGATAAAGGCCTTATCAAACTAGAGTAACGTCCGTCTCGATAACTAATGTTATCGTCTGCTATGCTCTCTAAAGTCTTTGTGCTCACTTTTTTCTAATTCTTCTGGCGATAGCTTTTTGAAATAATCATAGGTCAACTTCATTCCTTCCTTGCGATCCACTTTAGGTTCCCATCCTAAAACCTCTCTCGCTCTAGTGATATCTGGTTGACGTTGCATGGGATCGTCCTGTGGTAATGGTTGATAAATCACTTTTTGATCCGTACCAGTAAGATCTATTATTTCCTGTGCAAATTCTGCGATGGAAATCTCGTTAGGATTTCCAATGTTCACGGGATCTGAATAATCGCTGTGCAGCAATCTATATATTCCTTCTACTTGATCATCGACATAACAAAAGGATCGCGTTTGTGATCCATCACCAAATACGGTAATATCCTCACCGCGCAGTGCCTGTCCCATAAATGCTGGAATCACACGACCATCGTTCAATCGCATTCTAGGCCCATAGGTGTTGAAAATACGAACAATTCTCGTCTCCAGACCATGATACCTATGATAGGCCATGGTCATTGATTCTTGAAAACGTTTTGCCTCGTCATAAACGCCTCGCGGTCCTATGGTGTTGACGTTACCGTAATAATCTTCAGTTTGTGGATGTACTAGTGGATCACCATAAATTTCTGAAGTAGATGCAATGAGTAGTCTGGCTTTTTTGGCCATCGCAAGTCCTAATAAATTATGTGTTCCCAAAGATCCAACTTTTAGCGTTTGAATAGGAATCTTTAGGTAATCAACTGGACTTGCAGGAGAGGCAAAATGTAATATATAATCCAGATCGCCAGCAACGTGAACATACTTTGAAACATCGTGGTGGTAAAACTCAAAATCTGCAAGTGGGAAAAGGTGCTCGATATTCTTGAGATCGCCTGTAATAAGGTTGTCCATTGCAACAACGTGGTAACCTTCCTTGATAAAGCGATCGCATAAGTGAGATCCTAAAAAACCTGCAGCGCCTGTAATGAGAACTCTTTTTTTCACATCATGGATTTGAAGGTCAAAGATAGCTTACATATTTTTCATAGCTTGTTCTATCTATTTATCTCGCCAATAACCTTTTCATGAGAAAGTACGAGCTCTGTTTTTGACGGTAGATTAAAATTGATCAAAAAAAGAAAGCTGGTAAAAAGGGCAAAGTACATGACGCCGCCTTGTCGCTCGAGTATGTTTTCTGCAAGCATCCATACGGCAAGAAACACCACCATTGTAACCGCGAGATAATTTTTGCAATTGAGCGATATGATGGAATGCACAAATAAAGAGCCTAAGAAAATTATGAGCCCCAAGAAGCCTACATTCTGCACAATACTGAAATATTGATTGTGCGTATTGTAAGAGACTTTGGCTAGATTGCTGTCCATGGACACAAAACATTCGTTGAGCTCTTTTTTACCATCGCCTATACCAAATCCTAAAAACCCAGCTTTTGGCAGTAGTTCTATATTGCAATTATAGATATGCGATCTTACATTTTCAGAATCAATGTTATTAGCAATACTGTTCTTCACTATCAACAACTGTGAGAAACGCTCATTGATCTGATGAGAAAAAATAATTACTGATATCATAAGCGTCAAGCCAGAACCAAAAAGTATCCATAATCTGAGCTTATTTGTCAATATAGAAAGTATCCCGAAACCTAAAAGTGCTGCAATAAGGCTTGCCTTAAACGCAAGAAATAAAAGGATTGAAAACAAGGAAATTACCAGAAACGCTGCCAGCAAGGTTTTCCAGAGTTTCTGTGAAATATAAAATAGATAAGCAGAAATAATAAAAGCAATAGAAATATGAAAGCTCAAGTACAAGGTGTCCATTCCATGGAGAACGCCTAGATTGTGGTAAAAGTCAATGGGTTTATAGAATAATATCGATAAACTGTATTGATTCATCAATTGGGCGGTTGATAGAAGAATTAATAGCCCGACAGCAATTACATAAGTTTTCAGAAAATCCTTTAGGTATTCCCTACAATAATTCACTTGCTCCTTTGAAAATAAGGTAAGAGATAATGGAAGAACAAGTAGTGGCAAGGCCGTACTAATTTTACGCCATCCATACTCCAGATTGTCAGTGTATAACATACTTATGACATATACCGCAAAAAGCCCTACACTCATCAAGAAAAAGTAAAGGCTAAACCTTTTACTACTATTTTTAAAAAAGGAAACCAGGCAACTGATAAAAAACACCAAAATCAAAATACTCGATACTGGTTTAGGCAAAACTGGCATTGCAAACAAGCTATATAATAAGAATAGAGGTAGCTTATTCAATAAAGGCATTAGGTAGGTTATTTTTGAAGATCGCTAGTTGTAATACATATGACGAAAATGCAGAAAATGTATTTTTAAAACAAGATGGGAATTTACATTAAATAATGCAGGGAAAAAGAAAAATCAAGGTTCTTCATGTCGTAGAAGCATTAGGTGGTGGAGTCTATAGTTACTTTACAGACCTTTCCCATGTTATGGCTATGGATCCTAGGGTGATTACCTATGTTGCCTACAGCAACAAGCGCAATGAGATCGATGCACAAAAGGTTGACTCTGACTTACATGCAGATACCCAGTTGATCCTATTAGATATGAATAAAGAAATCTCAATAAGCGCTGATTTAAGGGGAATAAGGCAAATTGTTGACACCATAAAAAAAGTTGAACCGGACATTGTCCACTTACATAGCAGTAAGGCGGGAATATTGGGTAAAATAGCAGTCTGGATTTCAAATTTTAACGGGCCCAGTTATTACACGCCTCATGGTTATGCCTTCTTGCGACAAGACATTTCACAATCTAAAAGGTTTTTCTATAAATGGATTGAGCATCTCTTTGCGAGATTTTCTAAGACTGTGACCGTTGCCTGTGGCGATACGGAATGGTCACTAGCCGTGCGCATGAAATCTACCGCAAGATTAATACGTAATGGAATAAGACTGGAACAGATAAAGGATGTCAAAAGACATTTGACATTAGAACGACTGACACTGGGAACACTTGGCAGAATAAGTTATCAAAAAAACCCTTCTAGATTCAATGATTTTGCAAGACAGTTACCAAAAAATAAGTTTTTATGGATAGGTTCAGGAGATCTCAAAAATCAGATCACATCGCCTAATGTTGAAATTACAGGCTGGTTCACGCAAAAGAGTGATGCGGTACCATACCTCAAAAAACTGGATGTTTATGTACAGACCTCATTATGGGAAGGCCTTCCCATTGCCGTTATAGAAGCTATGGCTATGGGATTGCCTGTCATTGCGAGCGATGTTATAGGTAACAAAGATCTGGTCGATCATGGTAGGACCGGATTTTTGATTAGTCAAAACTCACAGTTGCATGATTTTGTGAGGCAACTAGAAAATGTTGATGTAAGAGACGCAATGGGTAAAGCTGCAAGAAAACGAGTTGAGGAACTTTATGACTGCGAGAAAAACTTCAGCCAACTAGTTGATCTTTATCTATGCGACCTCTCCAGTATAAGGTAGCGAAAAGGCTGATCCACAGCGCACTGAATGTTATGCCATCAAACCGAATAAGGTAGTCATCAGTCAGGTTTGATAGCGTAAAGAGTACAAAGAACATAAACGCCAGAGTATGCCGCAACCTTATGGAAATCCATAAAATATGGAGCATAAAAGCAATCGTGGCTATAAAACCTAATAAACCAAATTTTAAAAGAAAGTCAATATATTGGTTGTGGGTCGGGAATTTATAGGTTGCTAAAAATTTCTGATCCGTATCTACATAGGCCTGGTTGAGCTCATCCTTGCCATCTGCGGCACCTACACCTATCCATAAATCGTCACTGGCACGGTCAATTGAGGTCTTCCAGATGCTCAGTCGTGTGACTAGACTGCTATATACCGTGATCTCTGGATTCTCAAACTCATCCAAGCGTCCAATCATGTCCAGGTTTGCAAAGGATCTTGTCGTATATTTTTCAATCATGAAAGGATACGCTTTCGCGAAAGCGGAAACAGCAACAACAATCAGCAATACGAAGCCGGTCGTGTATGCAAGTACTTTTTTGCGGCTCCATCGTTTTCCCAATTCAATTGCTACAATAACCAACATACCCAGAAGGCCTAAAGAAACGGCAACTCTAGTATTGAGATACAAAAGGAGAAACAACGATGCCAACAAAAGGCTTATTCTAATTGATAATCGCGCTGTTGTGTAGGTCTTAAGTCCTGTTACTATAATAAATGTGTGCGCCATCACAAGAAAGGCAACGTGCATGTTGACGGCTGGCGCATGGAGATTCATGCTCTTTGCATAAGTGTAACCCATTTCCCATGGGTGGTCACCTGTTATTAATTTAATAAAGAGTTCGTTTTCAATAATTGCAAATCTTACTAAAAGTGCAATCAAAAGAATGGTAAAAACCGATGAGTAAACTTTGAGTATCCGTCTCAAATCAAGCGGGTGTTTGTAGCACAGCAGAATTACTGGAAACAACAACAATGACGCCCTTTTTTCCAAATGTTTGAACCCATCGCCCAAGTTCACATTGTTCCACAAGAAGAAAACATCCAGTAACACTGGCAGCGCAATTAGCACAATGGGCAAACCGTATTTTCTTCTCCACTTAAGATTATCAAATGCGAGTAAGCTTATAGCTGTAAAAACAATAATTGCTATAGTGGCTGGCTTGCGAAAAACCAATACTCCAGCCAAGGTACCTATAAGGTATTCATAGTTGACAGCGCTAAATTGACTAATCTTCCTAAACATTTTTGAAAACGTACTTTCTGGAGAGTTTAGGTTTTTTAATAAAACCTTTGTCATAATAAATTGCTATCCATATCAACGGTAAAATGCCTATTTTATGTCTCACCGCACTCCCTAAATCAGGTTCAAAAACCCCTTGAACTATAAAATAGGCGAGTAAAATATTGAAAACCCACTGTTCGTGACGATAGCTCAAAGGTTTAGCCAGAATGTTACGATAATAAAAGAGTAACAATAACACTAAGGAAAGTTGCCAAATTACGAAGGCGATTACTTGTGGTTTGTGTATAAACCTCAATGCGTTTACGGGTAGGTTTACGGTGAAAAAACCATAGAATATTCCAATGCCTTCGCCATAAAAGGTATCCGTTGCTATTGGAGAAACGATCATGGTATCTGCATTTTGATTTTCTTGTTCTATTCTTGTTTCATTCAGTGACTCTCTAGAGCTTTCAGAGATGAACTCACCTTTTACCAGTCCGTGGGTTAAAGAAATAAAAACCGTGATTAAAAGTCCAAAGAATATGGCAGTAACCAGTCTAGCTTTAAGCTTAATAAAATTGACAAGATATATGGTTCCAGCAATTATCGGTATTAGTATATAATACGGTCTGAAAACTAGTCCAAAAAGCACTAACATTAATACACTGATTGTTACCTTTTTAAAAAGATTGTATGGTGCTATTAAAATTAGACACAACAAATAAGCAAAAATGAAATTGAAAAATTCTTTTGAAGGAAAAGCTATAAAAAAGGCGATCATTATCAGTGACAGCCATATTAAAATATTGCGGAGGTAGAGCTTCTCAAAATTTTCTGGGATTTTCAGTTTAAAAATTAGATAAAATAAAATAGGTGTTTGAATAAACGCTACAACGAAGAATGGAGCCCTGTTGAGGTAGCTCAAATCATATAGCATCATGGTAAGAGGATAGCTGCCCAGCCACCCTTTTTCGCTATCTGCTTGATTTACAATCGTGAATGCATCAAACAGGAAACGTTCAGGTAAAATAACAAGAGACAGCGATCCTATTATAGTCGTAATAATAGCTATCGTAAAATAAAAAAGTAGCTTTTTGTTTACTATAATCATTTAATATCTCAATAGTAATATACTAGGTGCTGTTTGTGACATTCAAATCATCAGTTTTTCTTAAGGATTTTCTTTACAAATGGCTTTAAAAAAAGGAGATTGTCCCTTAATGGATGAATTGATCTCCAGTAAACAGTATCAAATAATATTTTTTGACTTTGATTAATTTTTAATGTTTCTTCTCTTTCTTGCTTTTCTAAGACCATTAGAGCAAGTCCGCCCCACATTTCTCTATAAAGTTTTTCGTTTTTGAGGAAAACGCCGCTTATAAAGTCTAACTCAATATAGTGTACATTTTTGTAGTTGTTATAATTTAAACCAAGGATTGCCTTTCTGCATATGGGGTTAAAACTATCATGGAATATAATGTGTATTGAGTTTTTTGGGGTGTAGTTTAAAAATGATTTGATGTCGTTCTGAACTCCTTTGTATGTGTGATCTCCATCTATCAATACAAATTGTAACTGCTCATTTCTCTCGTCAATTTCCTTCAGGGCTTTTGGGACTAGATCTTCTGATTTCCCTATGTGGAATTCTACATTTTCAAACCGGCTATCAAAATTTGTCTTTACCTCTGGATCAATATCAAATGAATAAACCTTCTCACAGTATCTACTCAAAACCTCTAAACTGCCACCTTTGAAGCATCCTATTTCTATTGCAACTTTTGGTTTTATTATTTCTAATAGTTTAATAAATGCATATCGTTCATTTCGACTCATATGCCATTCATTACTAAACTCATCCTCAAGAAAATTGGGATGACTCATGGAGTATTCTTTTTTCATTCTTCTCAGGATTTAGCCAAATACGGGTTTCGACCTTAAAGCATCAAGTATGCTAGTCGCTATTTTTACCAGTCTGATGTTTTCAAAGCTTTTTATGAATAGGTAAGGTATTAATGTTAAGGCTTCTTTGAAAGTTTAGTTTACGATTTTTCTCTGACGACTCCTTTTTTTAAAGTAGGCATCTTGCCATTAAGTTGTTAACTATAAACTTAGGTGTCTGAATCTTAAGGTTTGACCCTGTTTTTAAATCTGTTCGATGTTCAACTTCTGTACTGAATGCTATGCTTGATACACAACGTACAATTGGACAAAAAACATTCAATGTTGTAGGTTTTCCGCCATCCGCTTTGAATCAATTCATGGATTATTATTGTTTGATTAAACAAGGTACTTCCCGATAATTCAGATATCGTAAATTTAATCAATAAGTTTACACCATTATTACCCTTTAATCAAGATGGACTTTTAATATGATTTATAAATTACCTTGGGACAGTGATTTTTTTAATTTAAACGTTGCTAAGTGGTCTTTGGAAAGAAATAGGCAGCTTTCGGTAAGTGAGATAGATAAGTATTTGAAAGTATACGATCTCATTTACTTAGTTTCCAAAGAACGCATTGCGTTTCTCGATCATAAATGTGCCGATTTAAAAACGACATACATCAAAAATATTGAGCTGTTGAAACAACCTAACAAGTCTGCGCGTCTTGATTCAACAGCTTTTAATGAATCGATTCACAGTAGGGAAGAGCTTCTAGATATAGTTCTACAAAGTGGCACTTACTCTAGATTTAATCTAGATGAAAAAATTCCTAGAGAAAAATTTGAGGCCCTTTACACTAGGTGGATGGAAAAAGGTATTAAAGAAAAAGAAGGTTCCAAAATTTATGTTGTGCCAAATGATTTAAACGGTATCGATGGTTTTATACAAATAAATATAATCGCAAATCTAAAGGTCAATATTGAACTTATCGCTGTTGCGCCTCACGCTAGGGGCAACGGGATAGCAAGCAGATTACTGAAGGATTCTTGTTCCATTGCTCGTAACTATAACATACCAATTTTAGAAGTTGTAACTCAAGATCAAAACCTCGCAGCAACTAGACTTTATTTAAAAAATAGCTTTAATTTACGAAAAAAAGAATATATCTACCATTTATGGAAATGATCCCATTTAATAAGCCTTACTACACGGGAAAAGAAACTTCATACATAGAAGAAGCGGTGCATTCAGGAAAAATATCTGGAGATGGGATATTCACCAAAAAATGTCATGATTTTTTTGAACTGGAAATGGGTTTCAATAAGGCTCTTTTAACGACTTCCTGCACCGATGCACTAGAGATGGCCGCCATTTTGATAGAAGTCAAGTCGGGAGATGAGATCATTATGCCATCCTACACTTTCGTTTCTACATCAAATGCGTTTGTATTAAGAGGAGCTAAAATCGTTTTTATAGATAGTTCTGACAATCATCCGGGTATGAATGCACAACTGATTGAAGATGCTATAACACCACGTACAAAAGCTATTGTGCCTGTTCATTATGCTGGTATTGCATGTGACATGGAAAAAATAATGGATCTTGCAGCTAAATATGATTTATACGTCATTGAGGATGCAGCTCAAGCAATAGATAGTTTTTTTGTAAATAAGTTAGGTCAAAAAATAAGACTAGGCACTATTGGCCATCTTGCCGCCATGAGTTTTCACGAGACGAAAAACATAATTTCTGGCGAGGGCGGTTTATTGATTGTAAATGATTCTAAACTACAATCAAGAGCAGAGATTATTAGAGAAAAAGGTACGAACCGATCTGCTTTCTTTAGAGGTGAGGTTGATAAATATGGTTGGGTAGATATTGGTAGTTCATTTCTTCCGTCTGACATCATTGCTGCATTTTTATATGCTCAATTAGAGTCTTTGAACGAGATACAATCAAGCCGTATGTTGATATGGAACAATTATCATACTGCATTTACTAATATTGAAAATATGGATAAGCTTTTCTCATTACCATATATCCCATCGTACGCAACAAACAATGCGCACATGTTTTATCTCTTATGTAAATCTTCAGAGATCAGGGTTTCTTTTATAGAATATTTGAAAAGAAACAGTGTTCATTGTGTTTTCCATTATTTATCATTACACAAAAGCCCGTTTTACCAAAAAAATAGTTCAAATGAATATACCCTGCCTTTCTCAGACCTCTATACAGACTGTCTCGTAAGGTTGCCCATTTATCCAGAACTTACCCCTTTAAAACAAAAATGGATTATTGAGTGTGTAAAAAGGTTTGTTAATGAATTTTGTTAACTCGTCATTATTGACGAGCCTTTCCACAGTAGTGAAATTAGCAAGTAATCTCGTAGTTACAAAGCTTGTGGCATATTTCTATGGAGCGAGTGGCATGTTTATGTTGGGTAATTTAGCCAACTTCTTAACCTTTATAAAAGCTATTGCAACTGGAGGTATTGAGCAGGGAACTGTA
>Ga0115565_10003971_pt1 | contig 10260 bp, 13 predicted proteins | sample COGITO_mtgs_1105_FD_87199 | JGI IMG/M metagenome (GOLD analysis project Ga0115565, IMG submission 87199) | Pelagic marine microbial communities from North Sea - COGITO_mtgs_110530 | ecosystem: Environmental > Aquatic > Marine > Epipelagic | place: Germany:Helgoland, sampling site Kabeltonne... | reverse complement strand
CCGCCAGCGTCACGACGAACCTCCACCTCGTCACCATCTCATCAGCCAGTCGACAAGGCGCGTAGCGAGTATGCTGCTGCTGCTCCCCCGTATTGATCGAGGAGTCCACGAAACAAGGCGCGGTTTGCCCGTTGCAGCCCTAAGCCTAGTCCGAGTTGTGGCATCTTAGTAGTTGTGGGCTATGACTACACCCGATGTGAGTGTGAATGCTGTGCAACGACCATAGATGACTTGACCAGCGGCAATTGTGATGGTCGTGAGGTCACTTGCATTTGTGTATTCTGGCATTGTAAGCGCGGAGAATACAGCGTCATTGATTACTTGAATGGCTCCAAATGTGCCAGTGGTTGCTGTAGTGTCGTTGACTACAACTCCCCCTTGATGGGAGAACTCTAGTGTGTTATTTCGTCTTGAATCGCTCATAATTAGGATAGTGAATTGTCTTGTGATGCGTGAGTGTAAATGTTCTTTGCTAGATTGTCTGTGACGTGTTGGTCTTCTAGTCGGATTAGCTCGTCTTGCAAGGAGTTCTCGACTTCCTTAAGCGCAAGGCCATAGCCCGAATTAGGGTTGTTCTGTCGCTGTGAAGACTGATACATGTAAGCGGCATACAGCGTCATGTAGTTAAACCACTCGGCAGGAATGTCGCTTACCGTTCCGCTATTCCCGTCTCCGTAAACGTCGTTATTGGCCTTCTTGTATGTAACCCATACGACCGATGGTGCGTCATTTGTCCGTAGGTTTGCACCTGAGCTGTCAACGTAGAAACGAATTGGACGACTTGAGCTGTCCCTAATCGTGTCCGTTGGGCTAATTAGCATATAGGTATCAATGTCGGCTACGTCCGTAAGTAGTGGTGCTGGACTCTCGCCCGTATTTGCAGCCCATCCAGATAGCGGTGGTGTTGCAGATGCGTCCGCGATGTCGTAGATAATTGCATCTGCTGCGCTTAGGATTTGCCAGTCAGTTGCTCCATCCCACTCAATGTCATACAGTGCGGTAGTTCCATCTGTGTCGTATAGCGTATATGCTGCCTTAGTGTTCACCGTGCCGTTCCGAACGTAAAGTCCATTGACTTCGCCCGTCTCTGCGCCGAACACGCTGAAACTATCCTCTGATGCGTTCACCCGCCCCCTGGTTGCGCTTCGAGGCTCGGATGCCACCAACCACCGCTCCCACCATTGGGTTTCCTTGTATGCCCTCTTTGCTGCAAGATTGCCGAGTGCCATGATGCGATTCTCAACCTTGTCGTTAAAGTCACTCATGCACAAAGCAGAGACTTGAGCAATGAATTCTGAGTATGTGCGGGTGCTTAACATTATGAGGTTCCGAAAGTTGAGGATGGTTCTGCTAAAAAGTCTTGGTTACGAAGTCTGCGATAGTCCTTAACGAACTCGCGATTACGGCAAATCCCTTCGCCGTATTGCATTTCTAACCAGTGATATTCGTCTGCGTCAAAAACTGCCACTAATCGTCCAGCGCCAGTTATTACGTCTTTTTCGTCCCATGCTGTCTGGGTTACGTCTTCTTGAAAAAGGAGGTTTGCTTGTATGGCGGCTTCAACAGCCATCGCCCAATAGTCAACTACCCCCTCGTCTTTTTGCTCTTGCGTAAGTTCTTTGCTCATGTGGACAAGTATACATTATGTGTCAAGCAAGAAGGGGAGAGCTGGAATGAAACCAACTCTCCCCGCCCGTTGAGGTTATGCGCTGCGCACTACAACCTTAACTTCAAACTCACCAGCGGTAAGCTCTCCGAGGTTGTAATCTGTTCCAGTGCTGACATTTGGTGTTACCAGAATGTCAAGCGTGTCATCAGCGGTATAGTGCTTGAAGTATGAAGTAGTCCCGTCAAGCAAGTCGCCAGTGCCGTAAACGGTGCTGATTTCTGTTGCCGAGTCATGTAGCTGCGCTGTTGCAATGTAACCATCTGCATCTGCGCCGTCACCGACTTCTACGTTAAGCTCGTCGCCACTACCAGAATCGGTAAATGCCGCGATAAGTTTGACACTAGCCGAGAGCACTGTATCTCCAGCCGAAACTGGGATAGTGAAGCTTGCTGTATCGTTGTCTGCGAAGGTTCCACCGTTGATGATGTCCGAATAGCGAATATTCTGAACAATTACCTTGTCGGTCGAAGCGTTGATGCAATTAGGAATTGCTACCTTTGTGATTGCTACGTCTGCCATAATGTTATATCTCCTTGGTTAAGATTAAGCGATGCCGTTCCAGAATGCGTGAGCACGAGGATTCTTGACACAGAGAGAGAACTTACGACGAATCGTAGAACGACGACCACCACCCAAATCGGGAAGCTCCTTGTTAATCAACCCACCAAGTTCCTTGATAGTAACCATGTCTGGATTGATGAAGTATGCCATGTCCTTGTTCGCCGTGTCGAACAGTGTCTTAGCATTCAAGTTGAACACTTCAAGATCGCCATGCTGACCTTCGTAGACGCGAATCTTGTTTTTGATGACACCCTTCTCGCCGTTCAGGTTAACAGTAGTGCGATTGTCATCAGAAGATGTGAGACGCATTGTGTTAGTCGCGAAGGCTGCAATCCAAGCGGAACCAGCATAGCAACGGAAGTTGCCAGTGTTGCCAGACTCGTCAGATGCGGAACGAAGAACAGTGTCAACGTTTGCTTCGGTAGGAGCAGTTGCGCTAACAACCTGAGCTGCTGGAGTTTGATACTCGCTAGGGAAGATAGTGGAAGCTCCACCGATCTGCTCTGCAAGGCCACCACTAGTGCGGACGGCACCAGAAACGCCACGAACCTTAGCACTCAAAAGAGATTTCTCTGTCTTGAGATTAAGCTTGCGAAGACCCTCCATTACTGCACCCGCGAAGTTTACGCCAGAAGCATTGTCAACCAAATCTTGGTCATCAGTGACTTTAGGGTTGGACTCCTGGGTTTCAATGTAATTGAATACGCGAGCCTGAAGATCGAAGTTGTCTTCAAATTCAGTTGCGTCTGCGCCTTCAGCGATTTCAGTGTCATCCACCTCGTCGCGACCATCGCAAGTCCACTCTGGCATGATTGAACTTGCCTTAGCTTTGCTTGTGTTAGAATAGAAAGGAGTCTGACTTGGAGACACGCGATATGCGCCCTTTGTCAATTCCTCCGTGTTTGATACCGCACTACCTAGATTGGTAGTGTCGAATGTGTTTGATGCTGCCATAGTATTTTATTTTATTTTGAGTTGTTGTTGTTAAGAGATGTTTAAGCTGGCCATGATGTCCTCATCGTCGTAGTCTCCTGATTGAATTCGCTTGTTTACCGAAGCTGATACCTTCTTCTTGCCGCGCCGTGGCGTAGCAGATTTGGCGCCACCAATTTGACCGCTAATTGGCTTCGCCTTTTTCAAGGGAAGCTTAATCTTGCCAATTGGTTTCTTCGATTTAAACTCGATTGAATGCGCTAATGCGCGTGCAAGTTTCGCACCTAGCTTCGGGAAGGCTCTCGCCATCAGAGAAAATTCACCGTCGTTCGTGAGCTTTTTCCACTCTTTGAACTGACTAGACTCTTCATCTTCAAAGAACTTGACTTCAGCTTTCGCCTTCTCAACCTCTTCGTTCGTGAGCCCCTGAATGCTCTCTAGTTCCTTAATCGCCTTGCGTTGTGCGGGAATTGCCTTGACCTGTTCTTCGTAGTAATCTTTCCACTGCCCGACTTTCGCCCGATCCCACTCCTCGGTCTTTCCGTTGTTCAGAGAAATATCGAAATACTCATCTGTCCCACGAAGCAACTTGTCCATGTATCGGTAACTACTTTCAATGCTTTCTGCCTTGGTATCCAAGTCCTCTAAGCTATGAATGTCTGAGTGTGGATTGTTTGTCGGAAGCATCTTGGATAAGCCTTCGTCTAGCTGCTTCTGCAACGACTCCTTGCCTTCCTTGAGTTCCCGAATCTCTCCACGAAGTTTGCCCAATTCTTTCCCCGCGCCACTGCCAATTTCCTTAGCAATTGCTTGCTTCTGGTCATCTGTTAGTGCGTCGAAATCAATCTGTGAAAGAACGTCTTCACTGTCCTCTTCCCCTTCCTCCTCGGTTTCGTCCTCGGACTCCTCTTCCTCTGGTTCGGGTTCCTCTGCTTCTTCAGCTTCGGGTAACTCCCCCTCCTCGGTTTCGGGTTCCTCAGAAGCGTCAACTTCAGGTTCTTCGGAATTGATTAGTGTCGGGTCTAGTTTTTCCAAACTTGCTTCAAAAGCAATTTCGTCGAACTCTCCCTCTCCTGACTCTACTACGGTGTCAGAGTTACCGTTGGATTGTTTTGTAGCCATATTATGTCATCTCGTAACGTGAGAAGTGTCGATGGCATTATTATACAGATTAGGGGGAAGCTACTCCTCTAATTCCCATTGAGTCTCAAACTCATACAAGAGATCATCGCACTCCAGCATAGCACCAATAACCTTGTCATCGGCCTTCTGGTTGCACGTAGGCGTCTCCATGTTGCGCTTGAGGTCTGACCACTTGCTCTCACGCCTTGCCCGTAGGCCAGCACATAGGGCGTCCCACATTGGGGTTTGCGCTTGAAAGTGGACTAGGGCTTCTTCGTATGTTATTTCGCTCATTATGCTAGTGTGTTGATTCCCTGTAGGTCAGTTGGTGGAGTTCCGATGCGACCAGTTTGAGCGTTCACCTCATTCTGCTGCTGCTGGAACTGATATTGCTCCATGTATGTAGATAGACGCTCTGCGAACGCGATGTCTTGCTGTAGCTTCTGCGCTATGTCTGGCTGCTGTGCATACTGCTGAATGTATTCCATTGCGATTTGACCACCGTTTGGCTGCGCTCCTACGCTTTGCCCAGACGAGATTAGCGCCAAGTCCTCGGCAACCTTCTTGATAATGTCTGCGCGTGATGCTTCCGCACTGCGAAGAATGCGAGACGCAAACTGAGGAACTGCTAATAGTGCTGCTACACGGATAACCTCAGATGGATCAATAGTTCCAGTTGGGTCGGCTTGTGGTAGCTTCAACAGTGTCTCCACCGTCTCTTTGACATACTCTGGGTCTTGAGTGCGAACATCGTAGAAAATCTTAATGTCAAGCTCCTCGTCCATTGGACTCTTGTTGAATGTCTGTGGATCTGGGCTATTGGTGACGCGGAAGTGAATGTCCTCGCCGTCGTAGAACTTCTGATAAGCCTTATAAGCTAGTCGAGCAATCTCGGCAACATGCACAAGTGCGCGATTGACGTAGTATTGCTGACGCTGCAACGCCATAGGCGAACCCTCCTTGAGCCCCATAATGAAGTCCGCCTCGTCGGATAAGAATTGCTCACGCTCTGTCCCCTCAATGAGATTACTAGGAACGTCGAGCGTCTTGTATAGACCTTCCTCGCCTCTGCGAGTTGCAAAGTCTGCCCCTGCACCCCATACCGAAGCTGGGCGACCAGCAGGGTGTGTGCGAGGTGGATTCATGGAAATGGAGAGCTGATCGTTTGATGCGTCACGCACGACCTTAGATTGTCGCTGATTCCCACGAAGCAGGTCAGATACGTTGCGCTGGTCATAGATGCGCTTTGAGTCGCGTGTCATTGTAGTCAACGCAATCGGGAACTCATCGTAACCGTTAAGAAGCTCAAATAAGCCGTAACCCATGTCGCTCTCAACGTCGTCTCCTTGTGCTGGACTCCACACTGTCTGGTAGTAGCCCTCTGCCCCGTCCTCTTCGTCTACGAGTCGCTGGAATGTTCTCACGATCTCAACAAGGTCTTCTGCGTCCCTATTGCCGAGGTTGAACAGCGTTGCCGACTGGTTGGCTAGGAAGGCGTTACGATTACCGTATGGCCCGTCTAGGTCTTGAGATGTCATGCCCATGCGCTTATCAATAATATCGTCAACCCAATCCTCATCCCACCCCTCAGAGTGAACTGCCGCTGTAAGGTCTTGGATAGACATGAAGTGGCGGATGTGAACTCGATCAACCCGCTTCGTGTCCATCGTATAGGACGGGTAGATGATATCTGCGCGCGGACATTTAGACTCAACTACTGGGCGGTCAATGTCACCCTTGATTACTGGAATTTCCGCTATGCCATTCTGTCGCAATTGCTTAAGCGCCTTTTTAGCTCTCTTCACGTTCACTCCCTCAAAGCTTTGCTGGAATATGTCAATAGCTTCATCAACTCGATCAGCGTCAGCAAATAGTTCTGCCGCCTCTGGGAACTGTTCTGCGATTTGCTCTAGGTCAATCTCCTCAAGATGCACACGAAGTCGCTTCTCCCATCCTACCCATGTAGCTGCCATACCCTTCTCAAACATGTCATTAAGACTCAGCTCAATCTGATCATAAGAATTTGGAATCCAACTATCCAGCATCCACCGAATAAATACAGTAGTTGAGGCAGCTCGCTCTGCATCTTCGCCATTTACGGGGGCTGCGGATATGTTGCCGTCTCGTATAGCGTTCATGCAGAGGGCTACCAAAGTGTTAATGCGCGGGTCGATCACTGGCACTTCTTGGTCAGATGCACCTACCCACGGCTTTGCATCTAGCGAGTGCTTCTTCTGGTCGAGTGTCTTGCCAGGCCACCACATTCGGCGCTGGTTGTATGAATCGGCACACTGGTCAGCATACCCAGAATGGTCGCCCAAGTCCTTGCGCCAAACATTGTTCAAGTTCTTGATATTTGGCTCTTTGCGAACAAAGGCAAGGTCTTCTAAATATTCGTCTTCCATTGTGGATATTATACGGTTCGGGGGGAAGATGCGCTGCGTAAAGCCTTGCGATGTATGATTTTCACATCGTTTCCAGCCTTTCCGCATAGCTCTCCTATTTCAGCGCAACCCATCTCCGTTGTTTCGCCAGAGACTCCTCGCTGTAAAAACTCCCACGCGAGCCATGCGTCAAACGCATCCTTTCGGAATCGACCATCATCCACGGAGCTGCCAAGCTCTCCCTGCCATGAGTTTGCCATTACAGATTACTCCATGCCTTTCCTGCAAGTGAGGCGTGACGATAATACTTGACGGACTTATATTCAATGACCTCCAACTTCATGGGCTTCCCGCGAAGGTGCATGGGGTCAGACAGGAACGGGATCAAGGCGCGGACTGTGCGAATTTCATCGCCTTCGCGGATCTTGCATTCAACCTCGTTCCTACCCGATTGAGCATAGGAGCAGATAGAATCTACAAACTGGGGCTTCACTATCTCCTCCATCTCCTTGCGCATCTCTACGGTTTCTAGGTCGTCGTAGTAGTTGCGAATTAGCGCAGCCGTCTCGACGGATACGTCTCCAGTCTCTTCTGGTGCAAACTGCTTCCGCAGTCGTCCTACTTGCATAGGTGTTACGCCGTATTCGGCTGCTAGTTCTTTACATTTCATAATTAGTATCCTCCGATTGTTGATGTTTGCTTGAACGCCTCCTTTGAGTAGTGCTCAATGCCTATGCCATTATTGGCTGTTGCTGCGTAGCGAGGAAGGTCAATGAAGTCCTTCAGCGGCTCATCCTTCTTCCCGTTCTGGCAGTAGTTCATAAAGCTGAAGATTGTATTCCCGCAAGCTCTTGATATTCTGAAGGTTGGAGAGTTTGTGTATTTGTCAAACGGCTGCTTGTTGTCATAGCTCAACCACTCTTGGATTCTAGGAATGCCCACATCCTCGGTAGCCCCGAAGCTTGGGACAGTGTCAATGCCAATGTCATAGAGTTCGTCTTGCAAAGTGCGCTCTCCGTCGTCCGCCGTCTGCTTTGGGCTATGAGCAAAACGAACGTCAATGATGCGCTCGAAAATTGGGATACGATCCTCAATCTTTGTCCACTCGATCTTCAGTGCTGATAGTGACATACCGCCACAATCCTCCGCTGCTACGCCCTTCTTCCACGTAACCTCGTCATCAGATCGAACCGTAGACTTGCCTTCGATTGCCCATTCGCCGTAGGTGTCTCGGTCAGGCCATTCAGCCCATTGCCGAACATCACCTTTGGAGTTCACTCCATACCACGCACATGCCCACGACTTCTTGCCAGCAGGGTCAATGACTTGATAGTTCGTCCACTCACTGCTAGAAAAGTCAATCTTCTCTTCCTCTGGGTCGTAGATGTGCGCCACTTGGTCGAACGTCCCGAACATAGCTGTCATGGACTTAGTGGGGTAGCCGTATAGATTCTTCTTGATCTCCTCAATCGAAGCATTTGCATGATTTCGCTTCAGGCGCTTCCAGTTGTTGAATGGATTCATCTCGGAGTGGTAGAATACGATAGCAACATTCTCCTTCTCAAATGGCTGCTGAATGTATGGCATCAGCTCCCCGTCTAGTATTGATGCTGGTCTTGACTCTACCGTCTTAGCTCCGTCGAGGATACTTCCGACCGTGGGAGTATAGCCGCGCTGCGGAGTGAATGTCACAAGAATCTTTGCATCAAAGTCCGCACAACGAGAACGAAGTCTCACCAGCAATGTCTCGTCGCCTAGATACTCGTCGCACCATGTCCCGATGTTAATGAACTTGCAATCCTTCTTCGGCGCACCCAGCTTCGCACCCTCAATCACGGAGTCATCGTTCTGGAACTGAGTATAGAACTTGAAATAGCAGACGGAACCGTTCGGTAGAATAAACTTGTTTCCAGTAAAGCCCGTAGCCTTTGAGTAGTTGATCTTGGCTACTTCGTCCTTTTGCTTGCACTTTAAATCCTGCGGCATCATTTCCCATAAGTAGGGTTGCTGACGCTCTACAGACGCATCCTCGTTCTGCGCCCAACAGAATATCTCAGTGTTCGGGTTCTCCAGGAGCGCCTGCATGACCATCCACGCTGCGCTACGGCTCTTGCCACTTCGCACCCCACCCAATACCCATACCTCGTCAATTGCGTCCTTCCATAGCAGCTCACGCACCTTAAACTGCTGCGGAAGCACGAAGCTGTGGTAGACTGGATCAATGACGGAAGCCTCAATGCGGGCATTGTGCAACTGAATGCTTTGAAGGTAGGCTTCTGGGTCGCCCTCAAGCAAGGCCAACTGATCCTCGTCTGAGGGTGGCTTTAGGATCGGGTGCTCTGTGTATTCTAGTTCCATTAGTCTACCTCAATTATTTCTGACTCAACTTTTTTAGCCTCCTTCGCTGCTGCAATCTTAGCCTTCAGCTCGTCTGCCTTGGATTCGTATTCTTCCTGACTCACAATGTGCTCGACTACGTGCTTCTGGACATTGTTGCCTGTGAGCTTGCCGTGAATGTCGTTGAGTGCTTGTAGGGACTTGCCAGACTTGAACATCACATTCTCGTCAACCTCAATAGCCCCAGACTCTACACCATCACCAAACTTGTTGAGAATCTTGCGGTGCGTGTCGAGTCCTTCAAACATTACAGAGGAAATCTCAGCAGCCCAAGCATTGCGGATTAGCTGACACTCTGGATCAGCCATTAGCTCGGTCTTCACATCATAGTAGAAGTTCTTGGTAATCTTGTGCTTACGACGAAATTCCTCAACCGTGCATGGCTGTTGAGTGATGTGCTGCGCTACCAATGCCCACTTCTTAGGCTCACGGACGCACCATGCTCGCTGATGACCTGTGCTTTCTTGCGCGTTTTTTAGTGCATTGGCAACGTAGTCATTCGTCTCTAGTGCTAATTCCTTACTCATAATCTTCGTCCTCGTCTTCTTCCCATGCCCAGTTGCCAATTTCCCCGACATCTCCGCTCATGTCATCTAGGCTATCCTTGAGTAGCATGCGCCCGATGCGCCAGTTTGAGTAATCGTAGTGCAATGCGCCGTCCTCCTCTGACAGAACCGCTATGGCATAGTTTGGGAAGTGCTCAGACAGAATTGCCAAAGCATTATCCAAGAGATCGTCTTCTGCGTCAGATAGCATTAGTAGTCTAAGCCTCCACAGCGAGCGTATGTATTGTCTACGATCTCACCTAGGTTTGCGTCTTTGATGTCCCCGTCTACTTCAGTGTCCCAGCTTGCAATGAGATTGAGTCTCAAGAACTCTTTCTTCTCTCGCTCACGTCGTTCTGCGCTGGTTTCCTTTGCCTTGGGGAACTTTACAGCGTCGAAGTTTTTGTCGAACTCGTCCTTATTGTGGTCTAGGCTACCTTCATTTTGTCTGCTACCTTTAATCATGCCTTTATTATACAAAACCTTGTCAATACCCTGTTTTGCCGCATACCTAAAGGGGGTTGACACGGTTTTGTATAATAGGGGCGACGGGAGCTTTAGGACTTCTCCCCGAACCAAAGGTGAAAGCCATGAAAGTCCAGCTCAGTGAGATTCTGGGCAGTCCTTTTTTATTCGAGTAGCTCAACTG
>Ga0115565_10003970_pt1 | contig 10261 bp, 11 predicted proteins | sample COGITO_mtgs_1105_FD_87199 | JGI IMG/M metagenome (GOLD analysis project Ga0115565, IMG submission 87199) | Pelagic marine microbial communities from North Sea - COGITO_mtgs_110530 | ecosystem: Environmental > Aquatic > Marine > Epipelagic | place: Germany:Helgoland, sampling site Kabeltonne... | reverse complement strand
GTACAGTAAGCAATTTATGAAAATGGCAACGCAAAAATATTTTGACAGCTCGTATAAAAATATGGTCTCCTTTTTTGCTAAAGAAGAAAAAATTAGCGCAGATGAGCTCCGTGAAATTCTCGCTATTATAGAAAACAAATAAGCCTAACCGACCTTTTTTATTATGGAATCATTACTATACATCGCAAAAAGTATCGGCATACTTAGTCTCTTTTATGTGGTATACATGCTCGTATTGCGTCAGGATACTTTTTTTACAGCAAACAGAGCCTATTTACTTTCTGCCATTATTGCGGCAGTTACGTTCCCTTTTATTCAGTTTACAACGATTGCTACTATCGCAATTCCAGCGGCTTTACCTACTGCCCAAAATTTTATCTCCTTGCCCACCCAAACTATTCCTGAGGTAGTTCACCCTTTTGACTGGTGGGAATTTACACTCCTTATATATAGTCTTGGGGTTATCGTTCTGTTATGTCGTTTTGTACTGCAACTTGTTTCACTCGCCAAGCTTATACAATCAGGAAGTGTGCGTCGCATAGGTCATTTTAACTATGTCACCGTAAACGTTACTGTGCAACCATTTTCTTTTTTTAACTATATCGTCTACAATCCCGCGTTACATCCTCAGGAAGAACTGGATATGATCCTCACTCACGAGCGCGTACACGCGAGTCAGTGGCACTCTCTTGATGTACTGCTCACCCAAGGTATACTTATTTTACAATGGTGCAATCCGCTGGCTTGGTTTTTTAAAAAGAGTGTAGAACAAAATTTAGAATACATCGCAGATAGCGCAGCTGCTCAAGCTGTTGTTTCGGCTACCGCATATCAACGTACACTGGTCAAGGTCTCATCAACCACATACAGACCAGCGCTTACTACTAATTTTTATCATTCATTAATCAAAAAACGAATCGTTATGCTTAACAAACAATCATCACACAAAGGCAATCTTTTAAAACTGGGTCTTATTATTCCTGCGTTAGCGCTTTTTATGTATTCTTTTAATGTAAAAGAGGAAATACGCTATGAAGAAGGTACTATTTCTAATGACGCTTTCGCGAAAGCGGTTCCAGATATACTTCCGGACGCATCTGCAGAGGTACCAATGACTTATACGGTAACGGCTACTATGAGCGATGCCCAAATTGATAAAGTCATTACAGCATTAGAAAATGAAGCTCAGGGTCTGACTATAAAGTTTACGAACAGAAAACGCACAGCTCTGGGAGCGCTGGCTTCGTTTACAGTAAAAACGAAGTACGCTGATCAAAACAGATTTCATCAAAATATAGTTTATGAAAATACAAACGGGATGCCCTTGCCCGATGTGATTTTTCAAATCGCAAACGGAAATGACTTACAGTTTTCTGACTTTGATAATACAATGATTTTTAAGACTTCAAAAAAAGGTGTACAAGCAGAAATGACCGAAAGTGGGATGGCCGCAAGAAATGCTGCTAAAAAACAAACACCCAAGCCGCTACTTGCCGTAGTATCGCCACAACAAACTGCACCTCGTACAACAAGTGTAATTAGTGTGCCTGAAAATCAAAACATAAAACCTGTGAAAACACCGCAAACAGATTATATATACCAGTTTAGAATTACTAAGAATGAAACGCTAGAAGGTCTAAAAAAACTACAAGCTGACATTAAAAAAGATCACAACGCTACTTTTGAGTTTAGTGACGTAAACTTTAATGCAGCGGGTGAAATCATTGGTATACATATCAACTTTAAAGATAGTACTAATGAAATATCACATAAGAGTGAAAGCGAAACCGATACACCTATTAATGACATTATTATATATAAAGAGGTAGATGGTGGTACGGGCATCGTATCACTTCCAGCAGGTGAAACTGTAGAAGATCAAAAAGAAAAATTCAAAAAAAGATCTGAAGCGCATCGTAAAGCTATGGAAGAGCTTAGAGAAACGAGGCAAGCTCAGATGGAAGAGCGCCGCTTACAAGGACAAGCGAGATTAGAACAGCGCAGGGCTGAACTAGAACAACGCAGAGAAGAAAGAAAAGCACAATACAGAGAACGTAGAAATGAACTGCAAGGAAAAGCTTCACAAGACCAAAAAAATGCAGGATATCTTAAAGTAGATGGAGAGACCTATTATTTTGTGCGTAAAGAGGACACTACCCAATACTTTAACCGCTGGGGTGCAGCGATTACTGAAGGTGAGGTATATGAGAAGCTAAGAGCTCAAAGGGAAGATAAAGAAACGCCCAAAGTAAACTTAGACTTTAGTTCTGGAAAAGCCCTTTTTATTATAGACGGGAAAGAAATAGAAGGCGATCTGAAAGACGACTTAAAGGGTCTTGATCCTAATGACATCAAAAATGTAACTGTCCTTAAAGGAGAACAAGCAATAAAAAAATATAAGGATAAAGGTAAAAACGGAGTGATCATCATTGAGACGAAATCTAAAACGTTCAAATTCAAATCTAAAATATAATCTTACACACATCTAACAATTACAAAGCCGATTTGATACACTCAAATCGGCTTTATTTTTTACAAGAGCTAGCAGTAAAAAATTACAGATTTAGATAAATAGCCACATTTCAACACAGAATCTCCCTAGCTACGAGTCAACTTCCCTAAAACAGCCCTTGAGTTCTTACAGATTACCACCTATCACGATTATGAGATTAACATATGTCGCCAGGGTCAAGACTATACGTTTCATATTATAACTACAATCATATTTTTAGTTACAAAATAGTATTCAAAATCACTATTTCTATTAAAAATACTTTGTCTTTCCTCAAAAACAGTCATTCTTTGTTACATCAATAAAAAATAACAATACTAAAACGATCTATTATGAAAACGCAAATCAACTCAGGAACAACTTCTAAACCGAACACTGCATTAGGAATCTATACCATATTTATGGTGAGCCTTAGTCTCTCTTATATTCTTACTACTGTATTTCAAAACGTATAACTATAACCTTTTAAAAACACATCTTATGAAAACGCATCAAACACCTTCGGCACCAAAACGTAACCTAATACTAGGCGTATACACCTTATTTATGAGCACATTTAGTATGGCATACTGTCTCGTAACTATTTTAAGTCAAGCCTAACACAACGTAACCCTAACTAAAAAACTGACACTCATGATACATATTATTTTAAATGCTCTATCATATATATTTGGATAAAAAAGTACATAACCACGACATCGGACTTTGGCCTACCGATGTCCTTTAAAAAAGCGAAAAGAATTAATTAAAGAAACTCGTACGTGTGATTTTGCTATTTTTGTAAAATGAGTAAATCATTTTATAAGAAATTAGCTAAAATTAATAAAGCCATACTCCCTTCATTTACGAAGAAGGGTTTAGACCTAGCAAAGGCTAAAAAATGGCAAATGGCGATTTTTGGCTATAAATTATGGGTCACTAAACGTGCATTGGATTAGTATTTTAACACGGCTGCCACATCATAACCCTTAAGGCGATCTTTTCCGTTTAGAAATGTAAGTTCCATTAAGAAATTGCATTGCACTACTTCCCCACCTAATTTTTCTATAAGTTTTACAACGGCTGCGGCTGTGCCTCCTGTTGCGAGCACATCATCGTGCAGTACTACTTTGTCTCCACGCTTAATGGCGTCTTTGTGTATTTCTAACGTATCAGTCCCATATTCTAGCGCATACGACTCACTCGTAGTTTCAAAAGGTAGTTTACCAGGCTTACGTACGGGAACAAATCCTGCTTCTAATTGCTGTGCCAACACAGATCCGAAAAAATAACCGCGAGACTCTACGCCCACCACAATATCTATCTTCGTTTTGGGCACGAGGTCTTTTAGTGCTTCAGACGCTTTCGCGAAAGCGTGTGCATCACCCAACAACGGGGTTATATCCTTAAAAATAATACCAGGTTTAGGAAAGTCTGCGATATCTCTAATGTAATTTTCTAACTCCATCACCCGAAGGTACGACACGCGATGAAGAGACACAAAAAAACCAGCTTCTTACAGCTGGTTCAAGTATAGAAAGTGGGTTATACGCTATTTTATAAAATCTAATATGAGTTTATTCACCTCATCTTTATGGGTAAACGTACAACCGTGTGGCGCTCCTTTTATAATATGAAGGATACTATCCTTTACAATTTTATGACCTTGTTCTGCGGTAGGTTCTTTAGGAACTGTCTGATCCTGATCACCGTGTATGAACATCGTCGGGATGTCTATACATTTAAGATCATTACGCAAATCAGTTTTACCGAAAGCATCTACACAATCTATCGTGGCCTTAGGCATAGCTCCAGCAGCAACATTCCAATTGTAATGAAGTTGACCCTCACTGATTCGGTTTTTATTATCCTCATAATTTACAAAGCCTTTCCCAAACTCATTTAAAAAGCCGAGACGGTCTGAACGCATATCCTTCTTAAATCCTTCGAATGCCTCCTCTGGTACTCCATCAGGATTATCATCGGTCTTTAGCATAAAAGGGGCAATACTGCTTAAAAAGATAAGTTTAGCTAATTTTTTAGTGCCATACTTTCCTACAAAACGAGCTAACTCACCGCCTCCCATAGAGAAACCTAGCAGAATCACATTTTCTAGATCTAGATAATCGATTAATTTATGGAGGTCGCCAGATAGTGTGTCGTAGTTATGCCCGTCCCAAGTATGGTCAGATTTACCGAATCCTCTTCTGTCATAGGTAATGCATCTAAATCCCGCATCTACAATTGCTGGTATCTGGTACTCAAACATAGTACCACTAAGCGGCCATCCGTGTACTAAAATAACGGGCTGACCCGATCCGTAATCTTCATAATATATATTTACGTCTGCGCTCTCTTTACTTTTCTGTCCTTTAAAATATGGCATTGTTGAGATTTTTTAGTTTGACAAAAAGATAATGAGATTAGCAGCTACTTTTAGTACAAAGGAGATGGTTTAGTATGAGTTTAACGCTTAGTGTTAAGCGATTATAAAAAAAACCTCAGTATGTGAATAATAAACACTACAAGTGACTCTTGAAAATTTTAAAAAAACTTTCAGTAAGTTCTTTGCGCATCTATATTTTGTGCTATATTTGCACCCCGAAACAAACAAGAAATTATCTTTTTAAGTGCGTTTCGTATAATTAAAGCCTCGTGGCGCATCCCGATAACTATCGGGAGAAGAGCAAAACTACTAGGTCTAAAAAGGTTACAGGTTTGAATCCTGTTTATGTCACTACCTTAAACGTGATAATATAAAGGCCTCGTGGCGCAACTGAATAGCGCACTTGATTACGGCTCAAGAGGTTACAGGTTTGAATCCTGTCGAGGTCACTAAAAGCTTTATCAAAAAGCACCAAAACCGCGCAAATCCTAGGATTTACGCGGTTTTCTTTTTTTAGTCATTTCAATTATTCCCAATTGATTGCAAAATTTATGGTAGCAAAATGGTAAGTCAAAATCTTTTGTGGTAGCAAATGCTACCATTTGTAAAAATTACTCCATCTTATTTCCTTGTACACTGATATACAATCGTCTAGATAATTATTTTTAACTTAAAGACGAAATTATGCGTACTTCAAAAACTTTTTCAATTCAGTTCTGGGCAGATCTTAAAAGAGAATCAAATGGCCTTGCCCCTATTTATGCACGAATCAATGTTGATCAAAAAAGACTGAGTATTAGTCTAAAGAGAAAAGTTCCGATTAAAAGCTGGAACGCTGACAAAAAAGTCTATGCTGGAAATTCTGCAAAAGCCAAAGATTTTAACCGCTATCTCGATTTATCAAAATCACGTATCTACGAATGCTATCAAGAATTGCGTGATGAAGGAAAAGTAATAACTAGCAAAGCGATAAAAGAACGCTTTTTAAAGGACGATCAAAAATCACATTCCTTGCAGGAATTGATAACCTACCACACGAAGAAGATAGAACATACGCTTACGGAAGGTACGATTCGCAATTTTGGAGTTACCGAAAACTACATTAATCGATTTCTTAATAGCAAAAAAAATAAGGATATTTTATTGAGCCAATTGGACTATCAATTCCTTTCTGATTTTGCTACTTTTCTTAATGGATATTACCCTCAAGGTCATCCTAAGGCGATGAGTAATAATACGGTTATGAAGCACATCCAGCGATTACGGAAGATGGTGACTCTTGCTTATAATTTGGAATGGGTGGACAATGACCCTTTTAGACGATGGAAAATGTCCTTTGATAAAGTAGATAGAGAATTTCTTTCGGACAGTGAGTTGGTTAATCTTGCTGATTATAATTTCAAAATTAGTCGATTAGATCGTGTTCGTGATCTATTTATTTTTAGCTGTTATACTGGGCTTTCCTTTGTAGACATAAAAAATCTGACTAGGAATAACATTTGGTTAGGGGATAGTCAGGGCAGTAAGTGGATTACAACCTTTCGCCAAAAGACAAATACTAAAGTAAAAATCCCATTACTTCATAGAGCCGAAACTATCATTAAAAAATATGACGGACATCCAGTTACCCAAATTTCGGGTAGCCTATTACCTACTCTAACCAATGAAAAGGCCAACTTATATCTAAAGGAGATTGCTAGCAAAGCGGGAATTGAAAAGAATCTTACATTTCATATGGCCAGAAACACCTTTGCTTCAACAGTTGCTCTTAGTAACGGTATGCCCATTGAAACCGTTTCTAAAATATTAGGTCACTCAAAGATTACAACTACTCAAATCTATGCTCGGGTGATGGATCATAAGATCAAGACGGATATGGACGCAGTGCAGGAAAGGCTTAATGAGAAAGCCCTTAAAATATCTGAAGAACAAAAGGCTTTAAATAAAATAGGAAAAAATATGATTACCTCTGATTTAGACTATTCTAAACTAACAAGGGAGCAGCTAATTATGAAATTGAATCAAGCACTTGCCTCTAAATAAGAGTGATAATTTAGTACCGAGAACAGTTTCAATTTGAAGTTAGTAAATTCGAATTATTAACTGTCCTATTTGTGGGGAAGCTTACAAAAAAGGGAAGCCTACAACATCAAAAAATTAAAGGAAATAGGCAAAATGGAAAAGAAACTTTTTACCAAAAATATTGAGATGCTCGAGGCTATTGCCGCCAATGATAATCTGGAAAACCAAAGTTCTCACTTTGTGATTTTAAATGAAAATATGGTGCCTGTCATAACGAAAATTGAAAGCTCGGCTAGTTATTACAATCAGAAATGCCCAGAAAGAGTTCCAAATCATATTAATAGTAGAGAATAGTTTTTTCATTCGTTTGCCTTTTTGAATTAGTTCAAAAAGACATTGATTTAAATAATCGCTTATAATTATCCATAAAAACTATAGCGATAATAGTAGAAAAGAAAAGTGTGAGTATGGATAATATGCCAATAGAACTGCTAACTATTGATTTATCAATAAATGAAACTAGAGAATATATTCCAATTAATAGAATCCCAACAAAGAAATAGAACATTGACTTTTTCAATCTAGATAGCGCCTCTTTTTTATAGGTATGCGTATTCTGAATAGTTGCCATTAACTTGTTTTCAAAATCTTCATTTAAGACATTCCGATTTGCTTTTTTAACGATTGATTCTACAAAATCATCTTTAAATTCTGACGTGTCTTTTTTCATAATGTGCTATAAAGTTTCTTTCCAGATTTGACGAATACTTTTTCTTGCTCTGTGCAAGATTACCTTAGTATTGGTTTTTGTCCAGCCAGTAATTAATGTAATATCATTGATGCTTATTTCTTGTAAATAGAAAAGCTCTATCGCCAAAGACTCCTTATAATCTAATAGCGATATAACTTCATTTATTATATCGATATGATTTTCTGAGACATCCTCAAAATGTTCTTCAAGTATGGCATCATTTTGATCTTCAATAGAGACAAATCCTTTCTGCTTCTTTAAAGTTCGTAACCTTAAAAAAGACTCATTGACTACTATTCTGTAGAACCAAGACTTAAATTTTGCAGTTCTATTAAATTTCTTGAGTCCATTAAATGCTTTCATAAAAGCATCTTGAGTTACTTCTTCAGCATACTGCTTGTCTTTTACAATCGAGAAAGAGATATTAAAAGCCATATTTTTATATGTTTTTATAAAATAGCTAAATGCTTCAATATCACCAGAGAGAACTTTATTGATATAGATTTCCTCCATATCACATTTAAGCCTTTTTACTAATAGAATTAATAATAAAAAGTGCAATACTTAAGCAAATACCTATAACAAAAGTTATTAAAAACCCTTTAAATAACTCCAAATCATTATCCGTATAATAAATTATTAAAGCTATAATTAGAAAAGCGACACTAAGACTACTGGTTACTATAGCCAGTTTTGACCAAGGAAAAATAAATCGAATTCGATGCTCTTTTTGAGCTTTTAAAATATCTGAAAATTTTTCACCTTTTTCAATGAGATAAATACGCTCTTTATCTCGGGCTTTTTGATAGAAAAACCATCCTAAAAAAAAGGCAGTTATAGCTGCTACAGCTATAATGCAAAACACAACTGCTTCTATCATAATTATTTTGTTTTTTTTGCTGTCATTTCCATTCCATCGCCTTTCATATTCAATCCGGAAACAGCTCCTTCTTTGTTTAGTAAAAATTCTAAATCGTGAGTTTGTTCTTCATCAATAAATTTGTTTTTTTCGTAACAATTGATTTTTACGTCTTGTCCTTGCGACCCACCATATAGTTCGCCATCTTTAATACTTACAGTTAATACGAACTCTGGCGAAAATTCATAGACGCCAACATATTGCCTTAAATCATCTAGAGATAGACTTAGGTAATTTGTTTTAGACGAAATTTGTTCTTGATGGTGATTGTAGCTAAGTACTCTTGAAAGTTTCCAGTCTTGCTTTTCTAATAACCAAAGATGCGAATAACTAGCTTTTGTTTGACCAAAGGTGTGAGTTCCATTTTGTATGGCTCCATATAATTTTCCATCTTGATATAAAGGAAAAACTTCAAAACTGGCTTCGTCTAAAACACGTTTGATAATATTCTTTCCAGAAGTACATAGATTGTCTTTTATCGAAGCAAGAAACTTCTTTTTAGATTTAGTGATACCATCTTTGTCGTGATAGAATTCTATATCATTCGTCACTAATTTTTCCATCACATCTAGGTTGCATTCATTAAAACCAACTTCGAAAAGTAAATTATCTTTTGCCTTTAAAGTATTAAATAATTCTGATTCACTTTGCGCATTAAGATGAGTAATAGATGCAACAAAAAATACTACTATTACTGTTTTTAATTTGAATTTCATTTTTTTAAAATTATAGGTTACTATTACTTATAGGATACAGATAAGTTTGTAAAGGTTACAAATGGGTGTACTTAATTTTAAAACCTATTATATAATAGTTTGAATCAATTTTAAAATATGCTTAAAGTCTAAGAGCGTAATTTAAATATCACTTATTAATCATATTTTTAAAAAAAACGAAACAATATGCACAACCGGACCTACTAGAGTATCTGTTTTCTATAAAAAATAGTTAAGATTATAGATTTATGCAGTGTAGTCTAATTGATTTCTTCTAAAACTTGATTTGAAATTTCTTCCCCATTTTCATCTATTGTCACAAACCAAACATTAGTCTTACAACTTCTATTGAATACATCAGAGTTCGAGGTGCACTCTTGAGTGGTCCCTTTTATAATATAACCAGCACTCACACTCTCAATAGAATACCCATACTCATTTCCAAATTTTCCGTAGGTGTTCTGCCAAATTTTCTTTCCTTTTTTATCCGTTTTCACAACATACATATCATAGTTGCCTTTTCCATAAGAACTTGTAGATCCTACAATAAGATAACCATCATCAGTAGCTATAATGGAACTGGCTTTGTCATAACTTTTACCACCAAATTGTTGCGACCAAATTTCATTTCCGTTAGCGTAATTCTTAGTTAATAGAATTTGTGACGAGTTACCATTCCCAGAACCAATGGTTGTTACTTGAATTGAACCATTGTCAGTTTCTATTTTTGGCTGTAACTTTAGGTTTGTCTTTTTTATAAACTTATTATTAAGCACCCTATTTGTGGTAAGCAAAATACCAGTAACTCTATTGAATTGGTCACGCACTACTTTTAGTATGTAATCGAACACTATGAGTTCATTTCTATTCAATACTTCAAGATCTTGCGCTTCATCAATTCCCTGTAATGAAATAGATAATTTATCATTTGTATAAACTATTGAGAATTCTACTTCTAACTCTTTACTATAATAGT
>Ga0115565_10003969_pt1 | contig 10262 bp, 9 predicted proteins | sample COGITO_mtgs_1105_FD_87199 | JGI IMG/M metagenome (GOLD analysis project Ga0115565, IMG submission 87199) | Pelagic marine microbial communities from North Sea - COGITO_mtgs_110530 | ecosystem: Environmental > Aquatic > Marine > Epipelagic | place: Germany:Helgoland, sampling site Kabeltonne... | reverse complement strand
CTCATCGAATACCCTTCGAGATAGTGGCCGCTCTTAGGGCCTGGAGAATCAAGTCAATAACTAGAGCTAGCACTAGACACAACAGCGTGCCCAGCCAGATTGACTCCAGAGAATTTGGTAGCGGCAGTCTCGCAAGACCGCTCTTTATAAAGTCACCCAGTCCGCCGCCGGCGACCAGGGTGGCAATTGAAGCAATTCCAACAATCAACATCGATGAAACCCTTACGCCGGCCAAAATCACGGGCCAAGCAAGAGGGAGCTCTACCTTGATTAGCACTTGAATTGGAGATAAGCCCATTCCCTTTGCCGCGTCCAAGACGCCCGGGTCAATGCCGTCGAGTCCGGTGATCGTGTTACGCAAGATGGGCAACAACGAATAAAGAAACAGTGCGATGAAGGATGGTGCGAAGCCAAGTCCAACTAGTGGAATGAAGATTACAAACAGTGCAAGCGATGGAATGGTCAAGAAGACCGAAGCAATCGCTAACGCCAGCTCCTTGGCAAGAAGATTGCGCCTGGTTACGACGCCGGTGACGATGGCAAATAAGCCAGCCGTCACCAGCACCGTAATCACGTACCAGGTGTGTTGAGCTAGACCTTCTAAAACTTGCTCTTGTCGAGAAAGCGCGAAGTCAATCAGTCTTAATAGAAAGTCCACAGGGTTCTTTAGTCGATCAGGCCTTCAGAAACCAGGTATTCCCTCGCTACAACGCCTGCGTCCTGACCTTCAGCCGAGACGTAGCCGTTTAGCTCCGCCATTCTGACGTTAGTCAACGGCGCAAGGATTGCATTGATGATTGCATCAAAAGCATCTGGCGCTTCGTTGTACTTGTCCTGGCCCATAGTTCCGGAAACGTTGTAAAGAATGTTCACGCCTGGATCTTCAACCAGTGTCAAACCAAGTGCTGGGATTCGTCCATCAGTCGTGTAAACCTCGCCAAAGTCACAGTTATTGGCCTGTGTCTCGGTGTAGATGATTCCAGTGTCAAGAATCAACTGTTGGCTGTCCGGCAGAGTGATTCCCGAGTGGTTCTCGGTCAAAATCAGTCCGTCTGGACGGGATGGGAATTCAGACTCCATGCAGACAATTGCATCTGGGTTGGCCTGCGTGTACTCCATCATGGTGGTCAATGTGAATGCCCCACCATTTGCCTCGGTTGCTTCTGGGCTGGATGCGAATCCGTAAGTGTTGTTAAACGGTGAGCGGCCAATCCAAACAATGCCATTCTCGGCAAGGTCTAGAGCTGCAACACCAGGTGTTAGAACCTCTGGGTCAAAGCTTGGGTCATCCTGGCCCAAGTGAACAGCCCAACCGGTTCCGTTGTACTCCATATAAATGTCAATGTCGCCGGACTCAAGTGCTGCCCGAGCAACGCTGGTTCCACCAAGGTTTACCTTGTCGTCGACTGTTGCACCAGCTTCTTCAAAAGCTGCAACCAGCATTTCTCCAAGAATCAACTGCTCGTCAAAGTCCTTCGAGCCAACTGCAATTTCAATACCGGATAGGTCATATGCCCCGATAACTGAAGTTGCGGCAGCCTCAGTTCCGGCTGCGGTGTCTGTATCTGTCTCTGTCTCGGCTGCGGCACAGCCTGCTAGCACTAGTGCTGATGCAGCACCAATGGCCAGCAGTGAGATTGTTTTTCCCTGCTTCATTTATTTTCTCCTTTTGGGTTTAGGGCAAGAGTAGGCGCCACAGAGGGCCTAGTCGAATGTTGTTGTGCATGCGTCAACAAAGTTATAGGTTGGAACAATGAGAAAACACACATCAGGACTTGCTCGTGACCTGGAGGTCCTCGATGTTCTTTCCTACGCCGAAGCTTTCACCAATGGTGGGCTTGGAGTAACCCGAATAGCTGAGCTGACCGAGCGAGATAAGGGACAAATCTCAAGGGTTTTAAAAACTCTCTCCGGAACCGGATTAGTTGATCGAGATTCCAAGACCAGGCGCTATTCGCTTGGCCCAAGGCTCTACTCAATGGCCATGCGCACCAAAGAGGCTCACCTGGCGATGCTTTCCGAATCTCGTCTATTCGAGCTGGTCGCCCAGACCCAAGAGACTGCACACTTGAATGTTTTGAGTGGTGGTCGGGTATTGACCACCAAAACAGTTGTGGCAGCCCAAGCCCTAAGAAGATCGGGCTGGGACGGCATATTGAGCGCGGCAGGCAGTACCGCATCAGGCCGAGTTATGCTCGCGGGTCTAACTGATGACGAAATAGAGCTCTGGTGGTTGGAGCACGCTCAAGACGACCCACTTCCAGTAATACAAACCGCCTTCACAAAAGCCCTTGAGCCCATAAATCGTAAAGTCAAGAAGCAACTGCCGGCCAAAAATCTAAAGGCCTTTCTTGCGATGTTGCATGAGGTTAGGGACCTCGGATATGCAATCAGCGACGGTGAATTTCAACCAGGAATTGTGGACGCAGCTGCGCCGGTCAGGGACTCCAGCAACTTGATTGTTGCTGCGATAAGCACGGGGGTACCGAAGGAAAGAATTGGGGATCAATTTGATCCGCTCGGGCAAATGGTTTCTGGAGCAGCACTTCGCTTTTCCACTGATCTTGGTGCACCGATTATTGGGCCGGCTTAGTAGAGTTCTTCAGCATGAGCAACGTAGCCATAATCACCGGAGCCGGGTCCGGCTTCGGACTCGGACTAACTAAGCGCCTGCTTTCTGAAAAGTGGGTTGTCTACGGCATGGATATCTCACCAGCCGGCCTCGAAACCCTGAAGGCCCTGGGGGCTCACCCGCTAAAAGTTGACGTCACGAGCGACAAGGACGTCAAGGCTGGAGTTTCCAAAGTCATCAAAGAGCAGGGGCGAATAGACCTCTTGATCGCAAACGCCGGATACGGTTCATTTACCGCCGTCGAAGAAACCACCAGCGAGCAGGTTCGAGCAATCTTTGACGTCAACGTCTTTGGTGTTGAAAGAGTCATAAAGGCAGTCCTGCCTCAGATGAGACTTCAAAAATCAGGGAGGATCGTCTCCACAACCTCTGTTGTGGCGCACGTTTCACTGGTTGGGTTGGGCTGGTATTCCGCAACGAAGCACGCTGTGAAAGCAATGTCCAACGCGCTTCGCCAAGAAGTGAAACACCTCGGGATTCAAGTTGTGACCGTAGAGCCTGGGACATCAAAAACAGCTTTCGGTGCAGCTGCCTTTAACAAGCTAGACAATTCGCGAGCCATTGGCGACTACGACGGCGTGATGCGAGGGCTGAACAAATGGTTGGGTGGGCTCTATCGGATATCTCCGGGGCCAGACAAGATAATCAAGAAGCTATACCGGGCAGGAACTACAAGCCGTCCCAGAGCTCACTACCCGGGCAGCTGGGATGTCAGGGCGCTAAAAATGGTGTTCTACATGACCCCGGCAAAGACATTGGACAGATTGGTTTTATGGCTCGCAAAACGATGAGCCAAGTAGGCCCCAAGGTGATAATTGGGGCGTTTCTAATCTCCGGAACTCTTCATCTGATTACCCCGGAGGTATTTTTACCTCTTATGCCAGACATTCTGCCCCTACCGCTACAGCTGGTCTACCTCTCCGGTGTTGCAGAAATAGTTGCGGCAATTGGGCTAATTGCAAAACTACGCTGGGCACCAATTTTCACGGCGCTTGTTTTGCTGGCAGTCTGGCCCGCCAACTGGTGGGCTGCGATCGAGGCAACCAGTCAAGGCGACACAATCACGGCAATTATCAGCTGGCTGCGTTTACCTCTGCAGTTGCCCTTGATTTACTGGGCAATCAAGGCTCCGGTCAGGCTCAAGCCAGTAAGTTTGTAACATGTTGCTACCCGAGCCGATAATCATCGATCCAATGTCCGTACCCGCCTTGAATTGGGGGATCATTGGGCCCGGTGGGATTGCAGAGGTTTTTGTCGAGGCAACCCAGAAGCACACCGCTCAAAGGTTCATCGGTGTTGCCTCGAGAACTGAGGGCCGAGCCGATGAATTCGCAAGCAAATTCAACATTCCGAAAGCCCACAAAAACTACGAAGACCTAGTCGCGGACGAAGAAATCGATGCGATCTATATCTCAAGCCACATGTCTGACCACTTCAAGCACGCAATGCTTGCGATCAATGCGGGCAAGAGCATCTTGGTTGAAAAACCAATCACCTACCTGCCAGAAGAAGCCGAAAAGATCTTTGCAGCGGCCAAAGCAGCCGGTGTGCTGGCCATGGAGGCAATGTGGACTAGGTATCTGCCGCAATCAACGATCTTGAGGCAGCTTCTTGAGGCGGGCGACCTAGGCAAGCCAGAACTTCTCACAGCAAGCTTCTGCGCGGACAACAGAAGTGTTGAAAGACTTTGGAAGCCAGGTGGTGGTGGAATTGTGTTTGACATGGGAATTTACCCAATCGCCTTTGCGCAGCAGGTGCTTGGAGACCCTTCATCGATTTCCGCTTCGGGGATTGTCCGCCCAGACGGCATGGATGAAGAAAGTTATGTAAACCTGAAATACTCCTCCGGTGCCAGGGCAAGCCTGATAACCTCTGGCGTTGCTACCCTTCCCATGCTCGCGAGCTGTTCTTTCGAGAATGCAGTTATTAGCTTTGGGGAGCCCTTCTTTGTTCCCTCAAGCATTTCTCTCAAGACCAAGGACTTTTACCCGGAAACCACCACCTGGGTTGATGAAACCGGTATTGCCGGTCACGATGGCCTGAGCTACCAAGCAACCTGGTTTGCTAAGTATTTATCAGAGGGCAAAACAGAATCTGATGTCCACACCCACGCAGAAACTGTTGCCAACATCAAAACGGCTTTTGAGATCACAGCACAGATTGGGGCAAAGCCCTTTTAGTAGTGGTATCGGAGTTGAATGACGACAACCTCTTGTTGAGTGACCACGTAAACCATTCGATGCTCAAGATTCACTCTCCGTGACCAAGCATCCAGGTCGCTGAACCTCAGTGGCTTCGGGTTCCCCAGTCCACTCTTTGGATTGCCCAGTGTGTCGGCAATTAGTTTGTTTATGCGTAGCAGCACTTTTGGGTCATATTTTTGCCACCAGAGGTAATCAGACCAACCGGTTGACGTGAACGAAAGAGTCAAGGCTTAGCTAACTTATTCAGCTCCTCAAGCCAGACCTCAGTAGCCTCACCGGAACCAGCCTCCTCGAGCCCTTGGAGCAGACGAGCAGCGTTCTTTCTTGAAGCAAATAAGTGATGGAACTCGCGAAGGCTTTCCAGCTCCGCCGTATTCACCAGCTCAACATCACCGTCTTTGGAGCTTATAGTTAGGCTTCCAGTCTCATCAGCCAAGACCTGCTTGACGTGTTTATAGAGGTTCTGACGGAATGCGGTCAGTGAGATGGCCATCCATTTTCCTTACGTACGCTAATACGTACGTATATTACAAGGTGAAAGGCAAGAACGGTTGGAGTTTGATCTCTAGTCTCTGACCCCAATAATCATTGGGGTGTGGAAAGTTGAACCAAATGCCTTTTCAGAAGCCCCGCTTCTGTCAAGGTAAGGCGTGATCCCACCTAGGTGGAATGGCCATCCTGCCCCCATAATCATGCAGAGGTCGATGTCTTCAGGCAGGTGAACCACCTTTTCATCAAGCATTAGCTTGATTTCCTTAGCAAGACCGACATTCACTGACTCAAAGATTTCCTCAGCAGACCTTCCAGCGTTTGAGCTGTTTCCAACAATATCGATTGCCTTCTTGTCGTAGCCCTTGATCTTGCCCTTGGGGTCGCGTTCCAAAAGCTTTCCGTATTCGGCGAGCTTGTGAAGATTCTCGCTGGCGTAGAAGCGATCTTGATTGAATGCGTGCATGGAATCAAGCACGTGGGCGCCGACCTTCAAGCCAACAAGCTCAAGCAAGTCGAACGGGTTCATTGGCAGACCAAGTGGGGCAATCGCATCTGCAACCTTTTCGAAGCTCGCACCCTCATCGACTGCGCGCATTGCCTCTCCCAGCAAGAACCCAAGGAGCCTGTTCACAACGAATCCAGCTGAATCTGAAGTGATAACGGCGGTCTTCCTGAGTGACCTAGCAACCTTCATAGCGGTAGCTACCGACTCGTCATTTGATTTATCTGCTCTTACAACTTCAAGTAGCGGCATCACAGCAACCGGATTGAAGAAATGGAAGCCAACCAAACGCTCGGGCTTGGATAAAGCCTTTCCGATTTCATCAACGGAGAGAGAAGAGGTGTTGGTTGCAAGAATGCAATCTTCCCTGACCACCTTCTCGATAGCTGCAAAGACTTCTTGTTTGATTTTTAGCTCTTCAAAAACTGCTTCAATTACCCAATCACAGTCCGCAAATGCAGCGTATTCAAGTGAACCAGACAGGTTGCCCGCGTAGCGATTGCGGTCATCGCTTGAGAGCCTGCCCTTGGCAACCAATTTGTCTAGTTCTTCGGTGATGTAGGTAATTCCCTTGTCAATGCGCTCCTGAGAGATATCGGTAATTACTACCGGAACTTCAAGCCTTCTCAGAAACAGCAGAGCAAACTGTGAAGCCATCAAACCAGCACCAACAACTCCCACCTTGGTTACAGGCTTGGCAAGTTTTGAATCCGGAGCACCCTGTGGCTTCTTGGCGTGCTTTTGCACAAGATTGAAAGCATAGATTGACGCCCTGAACTGGTCTCCCGCGCTCAAATCTTCAATCGCTTGATCTTCTCGCTCAAAAGCTGCCTGCTTTGTCCCACTCTTGGCCGCCCCCAGCAGGTCAAGCACTCGATACGGTGCAAGTGGAACCTTGCCAAGCTTTTCCTCAACCATTGACCTTGCTATCGAAACAGCTGGTCCCCAGATTGTGGCCTTCTCAACAGCGCCAGGCTGGTTCTTACGCTTTATTTTCTTGCCGCCCAGCACCTGGTCTGCCCAGTCAATGGATTGCTCTAGAAACCTAGAAGAATCAAAAATAGCGTCGGCAATTCCTAGGTCGAAAGCTTCATCTGGTTTCAGCATTCGGTTCTGCTTGAGCGGGTTTTCTAGCATTACCTTGAGGGCATTACGAATACCTATCAGGTTTGGCAGCAGGTATGCCCCGCCCCAACCGGGAATCAATCCCAAGAAAATTTCTGGAAGAGCAATCGCTGGAGCTGCTCTGTTAACGGTTCGGTAGTCAGCATTCAGTGCAACCTCAAGACCGCCACCCAATGCGAGTCCGTTTATGAAAACAAAGCTCGGCACACCAAGGTCAGACAACTTATCCAGCGCCCAGTGGCCCATTTCGCCAATCAGGCGACCAGAATGCCTATCCTGCAATCCCTGAACCTTGGTTAGGTCAACACCGGCAGCTAGGTAATAAGGCTTACCGGTAACGGCAACGCCGTGAATTTCTTTGTCCTTGGCACGTTGTTTAAGTTCATCGAGTTTTCCTGCGAACTCAAGCAGAGTGTGGGGTCCTAGGGTGTTTGGCCTGGTGTGGTCTTGGCCGTTATCTAGAGTAATGAGCGCAAGAGTCTTGCCGGAGGCAAGCTTCACGTCTCTGACATAAGAGTGCGTGATGATTTCATCGGTGTCCTGCAGTAGCGGCTGGAAACGCTCCATTACTTGCCTCCGTAGTTGAGGTTTTCCCAAATTACGGTTCCACCCATACCAAGCCCGATACACATGGCTGTCACGCCATATCGAACCTCTGGGTGTTCCTCGAACTGCCTTGAAAGTTGGTTCATTAGCCTCACGCCGGATGACGCCAGCGGGTGCCCAAAGGCGATTGCTCCGCCGTACTTATTTACTCGCTCATCATCATCGGCAATGCCAAAGTGATCTAGGAAAGACAGCACTTGAACCGCAAACGCTTCATTTAGCTCAAATAGCCCAATGTCATCAATTGTGAGTCCGGCCTTTTCAAGAGCCTTCTCTGTTGAAGGAATTGGGCCGATGCCCATGATCTCAGGCTCAACGCCTGCAAAACCAAAGCTCACCATCTTCATACGCGGAGCAAGGTTGTGCTTTTTCACTGCATCTCCAGATGCCAAGAGTGCGATTGTTGCGCCATCGGTCAAAGGAGATGCGTTTCCCGCGGTCACCTTGCCGTGAGGTCTGAAGGGAGTCTTTAGGTCTTTCATGCCCTCAATGGTGCTGTCTGGGCGCAAAAGCTCATCTTGGGTTACAAGATTCCAGCCTTCAGCAGTTGCAGCCGAAACCGGTATGAGGTCTTTTTGAATCTTGCCGTCTTTATAGGCCTGAGCTGCTTTTTGTTGACTGCCAACCGCGAATGCGTCAGCGCGTTCTTTGGTCAAGTGCGGGAAGCGGTCATGAATTTTTTCAGCCGTGTTGCCCATGTTCAGGGCGTCTGGAGAAACCAGTTTCTCCGCCAAGAACCGTGGGTTTGGATCTGCATCAAAACCCATTGGGTGTCTACCCATGTGCTCAACACCACCGGCTAACACCATGTCATAGGCGCCGATTCCAATTCCAGAGCCGGTGGTTGTTACCGCAGTCATAGCTCCGGCACACATTCTGTCGATCGCAAAACCTGGAACACTCTGCGGCAGGCCAGCAAGGATGCCCGCAGTTCTTCCGATTGTTAGGCCCTGGTCACCTTGCTGCGTGGTAGCAGCAATTGCCACGTCATCGATGGCGGTTAGGTCAAGATCTGGGTGGCGCTCTAAAAGGCCGATCATGGCCTTTACGACTAGGTCATCTGCCCTGGTGTTCCAGTAGACACCCTTCTCACCGGCTTTGCCAAATGGTGTTCTGACGCCGTCTACAAAGTAGACATCTTGCGGCTTCATCATTTCCTAACTAGCTGTGTTTTGGATGCCTGACGCTTCTTCTCATCGGATGCAAGGTTTGTCCTTACTAGGCCAGGGGTGAGCAGGAAGGAGTCAACCAGGCTCTCAACGTGGGGTCTCAACCTTGGCAGCAACCGACCGTCTATGTATTCGGTGATTGCCTCAGCCCTTGAGGAGGAAAGCCTGCCATTGATGAGGTACCAAGAAAGATTTTCCTCAAGAATGCCAAAACCATAAAGGTCTCGAAGCCAGGTGAGGATCTGCCTCGAGTCGTCATCCTTGATTGTTTTCAGCGCCGAGGTGAAGGCCTCCCACAGGATCAGCTCACCGTGAGCCCTTGCGGCCAAAATGAGGTCATTCTGATGTCTGTTGAAAAGCTCGGCTTGCTTCGCAGGGTCTTTAGGACCTGAAGTTTTCAGGTTGTTTGCCAGCTTTGCAACCATGGTGTGAACGCGATCGGTTAGGAGCTGCTGCTGGTGCTCCTCTTCTTTCACATAACCAACTGAACGGGCGGTTGAACCGAAGTCCACCATTTTTTGAGCCAGCCCTCTGAGGCCGCCTCGGTTGATTGTGGCCTCACCAACTTGCCCGGCAACATAGTTTGCTAGGGTCCCGAAATCAGGTGACTTGAAGGCCTTTGCGTAGTCGGCCAGCAGCCTTTTTGCGACAAGCTGCAGCATTACGTTGTTGTCGCCCTCGAAGGTGACATAAACATCTAGGTCAGCACGAAGACCAGTCAAGCGGTGTTCCGCCATAAAGCCCTGACCACCGCATGCTTCTCGGCACTCCTGAATGGTGTCCATGGCATACCAACTGCTTAGGGCCTTTGATGCCGCGGCAACGGTTTCGAGGTCTTGCCTAGACTCATCGGTGTCATTTTCACCGGTGAAAACCGAATGAAACTGGTCTAGCAGTTCTTGGTGAGCAAAGATCTGGGCATAGGTTCTTGCAAGCAGGGGAATCAAACGCCTCTGGTGGCGGCCGTAATCCATGATGGTTTTTTCTTCCCCGTCTGATCCAGCAAACTGCTTTCTCTCAAGCCCGTAGCGCACCGCAATGTCTAATGCCAGCTTCTGAGCGTTTACGACACCGCCGGTTAGCGAGACTCTTCCTTGCACCAATGCACCCAACTGAGTGAAGAACCTTCTTCCCGAAGATTCAATCACTGAACTGTAGGTGCCGTCCGGACTCACATCGGCATAGCGATTCAGCAGGTTGGTTCTAGGGATTCGGACGTTGTCAAAAAATAGTCTGCCGTTGTCGATGCCGTTCAGGCCACCCTTCAGGCCATCGTCCTGGCTCCCAACACCGGGAAGCAACTTCCCTCTTTTTCGAATCGGGACATAAAAAGCGTGAACACCGTGTTTCTCTCCCTCGGTGTAAAGCTGAGCGAAAACAACCGCCGCGTGGCCGTGTTTGGCCGCGTTGCCGAGGTAGTCCTTATAGCTGTGACGAGCCGGCGTGTGAATGACAAACTCGCCGGTTGCAGCGTCATAGGTGGCCGTTGTTCCAATTGAGGCGACGTCTGACCCGTGACCGGTTTCGGTCAT
>Ga0115565_10003964_pt1 | contig 10266 bp, 1 predicted proteins | sample COGITO_mtgs_1105_FD_87199 | JGI IMG/M metagenome (GOLD analysis project Ga0115565, IMG submission 87199) | Pelagic marine microbial communities from North Sea - COGITO_mtgs_110530 | ecosystem: Environmental > Aquatic > Marine > Epipelagic | place: Germany:Helgoland, sampling site Kabeltonne... | reverse complement strand
CGCCTGTAACTGTTACTGCAATCGTTGCAATGTTAGACGTTAAGCCTTCATTGTCATTTACAGTATAGTTTACTGGAGTTGCAATTCCGTTAAAGTTTGCAACTGGTGTGAATGTTACCACACCCAAGTTATCAACGGTGTATGTTCCTTCGTTGGCAACTGTAAATGTTGTTTGGATGCCTGGTGTTGCAGGATCTAAATCTACAGTAGCTACATCAATCGTTCCATCTAAGTCTGTATCGTTGGTGGTAACGTTTAGACTTACTGGAGTCTCTTCATTTGTAGTTGTGCTATCGTTGTTCGCAACTGGTGCATCATTTACGCCTGTAACTGTTACAGCAATCGTTGCAATGTTAGACGTTAAGCCTTCATTGTCATTTACCGTATAGTTTACTGGTGTTGCAATTCCGTTAAAGTTCGCAACTGGTGTGAATGTTACCACTCCTAAATTATCAACTGTGTATGTTCCTTCGTTTGCAACTGTAAATGTTGTTTGGATGCCTGGTGTTGCAGGATCTAAATCTACAGTAGCTACATCAATGGTTCCATCTACGTCAGTATCGTTTGTTGTAACGTTTAGACTTACTGGTGTATCTTCATTCGTAGTTGTGCTATCGTTGTTAGCAACTGGTGCTGTATTCTCAACAGTTAACGTAGCAGTTCTTATTGTTGGACAGTTGTTGTTTGTATTGCTAATTTCTACAGTATAATCTCCTGCATTGGCAGCACTTACATTGTTTACCGTAAGCGAATTTGTTGTAGATAAGGTAGTATTTGGTGCAGAATTTTTGTACCATTTATAAATTAAACTTCCAGAAGTAGTTGTACCTGGTGGCACTGCATAAATTGGTGTACCTGCATTAAATGTATTGGTACTTATAGAAGTGGCACTTACATTAAAAGTGGCATTAGCACCTGTTGCTACACTTTGGTTTGCTGGTGCAGTTGCTACTGTAATTCGCTCTGCAGTTACTACAGCTGTTGTATTTGCTTGACCATTACCACTACCTGCAGCAGCAAGTGTAGGAACTCCATTGGCATTTACAGCACCGTTAATACGACCATTTGCGTTTAATGAGGATGCTTGCACTGTACCTGCTGCTTCTATAGCATCTGGGCAGCCGTCGTTGTCACTGTCGGTATCTAAAGAATCGACAATCCCATCGCGATCGGTATCAGGACATATAGCAGTAACCACTACATTATCAAGTAGGGTAGCTACAGGATTACCGCCATCAGGGATTAGTTCGATCACTATAAAAGTAGTATTTTGCCCTACAGGTACTGTGTAAGTACCTGATACATTATCCCAACTACTATTACTAGTAGGGGTAAATGTACCAACAACAGTTGCAGATGCCACTGTTGCACCAAATTTAACATTAACGCCATTTGAAAAAGAAAAAAGATCTCGTATATCGAAAGAGTAGTTAAGCTGCGTTCCTGGTGGTACGCTTGATAATTGCTGATTTGCTTGACTAGTTGGAGCATCGTTACCCAAAAGAATAAAAATATTACCATTTGAAGCTGAACCAAATCCACCACTAGAATTGAAAATTTCAAATTCATTATCAACGCTGTTACTCCAATTATCCATATCTGAGTCTGGAATAACATTATTTGGCGTAAAAGTTCCATTTTCGAAACTACCATTAGAAACTAAATTTCCTGAGCTAACACCACAACCTTCATCCGTATCTAAAATCCCATCATTGTCATCGTCTAGATCACAAACGTTGTTGATACCATCTGCATCTGGGTCGTTTGCAGTTGGTGTGCCTACAATGGCACCTGCTGTACAATTTGGCGTTACTTGAAAAGAAACATCCGAAGTTGAAGCAGCACACGTTCCACTTGCTGCAATGGTGTATCTTAAAACTACTGTGGTAGTTGAAGTTACATTGGCAGCTGTATAGGTATTTCCAGAGATTGAACCTCCACCTGAAACAATGGAGAACGTTCCACCAGCAGGAGAACCTACCAATGTTTTAGTTCCATTGCCTGTAATGGTTGCATTTGAAGTTGTGTTACTTGCTACTGAACAAGCCGTTAACGTAGCAGTTCTTATTGTTGGACAGTCGTTGTTTGTATTGCTAATTTCTACAGTATAATCTCCTGCATTGGCAGCACTTACATTGTTTACAGTAAGAGAACTTGTTGTAGATAATGTAGTACTTGGTGCAGAATTTTTGTACCATTTATAAATTAAACTCCCAGTAGAAGTTGTACCTGGTGGCACTGTATAATTTGGTGTACCTGCATTAAAGGTAGTAGTTCTTGTAGAAGTGGCACTTACATTAAAAGTGGCATTAGCACCTGTTGCTACACTTTGGTTTGCTGGTGCAGTTGCTACTGTAATTCGCTCTGCAGTTACTACCGCAGTTGTATTTGCTTGACCATTACCACTACCTGCAGCAGCAAGTGTAGGAACTCCATTGGCATTTACAGCGCCATTAATACGACCATTTGCGTTTAATGAGGATGCTTGCACTGTACCTGCTCCTTCTATAGCATCTGGGCAACCATCGTTGTCTGAGTCTGTGTCTAAAGAATTGATAAAACCATCACCATCAGTATCAGCACATGTAGCAGTAACCACTACATTATCGATTCCGTAATACGCATTAGGATTTGTTTGGATCACCATAAAAGTAGTATTTTGACCTGCAGGTACTGTATAAGAACCTGAGACATTAGCCCAAGTACTAGTTGTATTTTGATTGAAAGTACCAACAACAGTTGCAGATGCCGCTGTTGCACCGAACTTAACTAACACGTTAGCTGTTGCTGAACTCGTAAAAACTTGTCTTATGTCTAAAGAAAAATTAATTAGGGTTCCTGGTGTTACGCCTGATAATTGCTGATCTATTTGTGAAACAGTAGAAGAAGATGTTGCACCACTAATTATAGCATAAAAAGTACCATCTGAAGGTTGACCAAAAAAACCAGCAAAATTATTAATACGAACTTCATTACCAACGCTATTACTCCAATTATCTAATGTTGTATCTGAACTTCTAGTATTAGGCGTAAAAGTTCCGTTTTCGAAACTACCATTTGAAATTAAATTTCCTGCGCTAGCACCACATTCATTTGAATCTAAAATACCATCATTGTCATCATCTAAATCACACTCATTATTAATACCATCTGCATCTGGGTCGTTTGCTGTTGGTGTACCTACAGTGGCACCAAATGTACAAGGGTCGCCTGCAGTTACTGTAAATGTATTTAGTGTTGGGCAACTATTATTGGTATTCGAAACCTCTACTGTATAAGTACCTGAATTGGCAGCTTGTGCATTGTTGATAGTATAAGAACTTGTTGTAGATAGTGTTGTGTTTGGTGCAGAATTTTTGTACCATTTATAAATTAAACTACCGCTAGAATTTGTACCTGCTCCATAATTTGGTGTACCTGCATTAAAAGTAGTGGTTCTTGTAGAAGTGGCACTTACATTAAAAGTGGCACTACCTCCTGGATTTATGTTTTGATTGCTTGGAGCTGAATTGATTGTTATTTGTTCTGCTGTTATTACAGCAGTTGTTGTTGCTTGGCCATTACCACTACCTGCAGTAGCAAGTGTAGGAACTCCATTACTATTTACAGCACCATTAATACGACCATTTGCGTTTAATGAGGATGCTTGCACTGTACCAGCTGCTTCTATAGCATCTGGGCAACCATCGTTGTCGCTGTCATTGTCTAAATAATCTGGACTACCATCGTTGTCTCTGTCACGAGCATTATTAGCAAGCAATGCAATTTCATCAATAGCGAAATCGTTTCCCTGACCCGAAGAAGTATTTGTAGTAATAGTAAAATAACCAGCAGAAGCATTTAATGTAATATTAGTTTGGAATAATTTCCAAATATTTGATGTCGTTGCTTGATTTGGTATATTTCCAGTATTTACAGTCGCAATTACCACATTTGAAGCATTATATACTCTAAGCGTTAAGTTTGGTAATAACGGAAGGTCAAGATCATTTAAATTAGCAGCATAAAATCTTAAATTATAAGTTTGACCCACAGTCCAATTTGTAAAGTTTGGAGATCTATATACATTGGCAACAGCTGTACCATTTACCAACATAAAACCATTTGTAGTAGCATTTGGGGGCGCTGTTACACCATCGAACCAATAACGTCCATGATCAGGATAGACATTGGACTCTCCTCTAGTTTGATTAATAATTGCATAATCTCCATCTTGAAGCAAATCTGCATTATCAAATATATATCCAGTAGAAGAACCAGACAAACCGTTTTGCGCTAATGTACGTCTTACAGTATTATTCCCAGATACAGTACCAAAATTCTCTAAAAAAGCATAATCTAGACGTCCTTCGTTCTCATCCAAAATACCATCATTGTCATCGTCTAAATCTATAGAATTACAAACGCCATCGCCATCAAAGTCGTCATTAGCGCCAGTACCACCCACAGCACCTGCACAAGCAAAGGCACTAGAGGCATTGGTTGCATTAGCCGAGGCAATTGCTAAATTTTTAGCAGCAATTGCTCGTTGTTTTTTAGCGATTGCTTTATTTAACAATCTTTCGTTTTCTTTTTCTGCCCAAAAAGAATTGTTGTTAAAATTTTCTAATTGTTTCCAATTAGCGTCGTAGAATTCAAAGAAACTATTGGTTTCTTTCATTGCTAGGCTCATAGTATTGTTTGTGTCAAAACCAAAAGCGGTTGTTGTTTGACACCACAATAAAAGTAGCGTGATGATTTGAAATAAGTACTTGTTTTTCATTTTTAATGGTTTGTAAGGGTAAATAAAATTTTTAGTGTATATATATTTGGTTGCTTATTTTAATTGGTAATGGTTTCCTATAGATTTCTAAAATTAGAAATTTGAAGAACAACCTTATTCTATGCATGTTTTTTTAAAAACAATCAACTATGATTAAAATCAAAAAAAAATTGAATAAAATGCTGTGTTGCACTTTCGTACTGAATAAAAAGTTCAAGGGGCTTTTCATAAAAAAAAGGTTTAATGACTGTTGTTAAAATTCATTTTTAATTATTCCTTTTATAAGTTGGGGTAACTATAATCATAAAATACATACTTGAATAGAAGTGGGGGTGTTCTGGTGTGTATTCTGGAAATGTAAAATTAGTTTAGTAGTTTCTTTATTGGCTTTTTAGAATGGTTAAAAAGCGATGTAATTTATTTTAGAACTGTTTTTTTTAGACAATTTGATATGTATTTTTACCTTTTAAAGTATTTAAAGTGTATTTGTTTATTAAGTTCGTTGAAAAAACTATTTTTAGACTATTATTGAATACTAATTATATATGTAAACAAACAATACACTCAAAATTGCCTATATTTATATTAAAATACCCATTGTACAGTTTGTTGAAATACTATCAATTTGAGTGAATTTAAAGATTGAAATGAGTAAAATTTGTATGGAGAAGACAAATTTTAGATGCTACAGGCGTTCTTGATACAGTTTTTTATCAAAAATGACTCGAACTGAGCTTATAGCATCCATTTTAAATTAAAAATGCACCATGGGTTCACATATTTTATTGAAAAGGCGTATGTACCCAATAATAGTTTTGTTTTTTTGATTGATAGAAAAGAAATCCCTAATTTTAACTAAAAAAAATAACTTAAATATATGAAACCTCAAGTCCTCTTAACCTCCATTTTTTGGATTGCCATACAATATACCTCTTTGGCTAATACCACAGCACTTCATTTTAAATATGATTCTCTAAAAAGCAATTTTACCAAAAATTACGAGCAGGACTCTACGAAATCAATCCCTAAGAAAAACAACGAAATTTCTTTAAAAGAATCTGAAAAAGATAAAGTTGCCAAAGCACTTATTATTAAATCTCAAAGCTATACTACAGACAGTTTTAACTATTATGTATACAAAGGGTTGCATATGACTACTAACAGAAACATAAGAAGTATTGGTTATTTTGCCTTGGCTCGTTTTTATATGAACAATCCAGAACACAGAGATTCTACCTATTATTATGCAAAGAAAGCATTGGAATATACAGATAGTGGCAATATTAAAAACAAGGCTCTTGTAATGCTAACCCATTATTTTTTAAAAAAAGAAGATTATACAGCGTCTAAAAAATGGAATTTGCAAGCCTTGGCACTAGCCCAAAAAAGAAACGATAGTGCAAACATGGTATTTGCGTACCAAACTTTAGCAGAAAACTACACGCACCAAGACTACTTTAGTTTGGCTATTGCAGCACTAGAAAAAGCCATACCTTATATAAGTAGTAAAACAGCAATGGGTGGTGTTATTTATTTAAAAATTGCTGAACTTATAATGACTATTGATGAAAAAGACCCAAGACAGGTAGATTATTTGCTAAAAGCAATCCAGTTCTATGAAAGTAAAAATAGTTTAGAAAAAAATGCACTTAATTGTTACCAAGGTTTAATGACAGTGTATTTTAATACAGGTAAACCTGAGGAAGCTTTAAAAGCCTTAGAAAATTTTGAAACCAAGGTAACACTTTTTGGTGAGAAGTATATAGCCTATTACACACCTATTATAGCCTACAATAAGGCTTGGTATTACCAAGAAACTAGCAAAAACGAACTTGCCATTAATGCGTTTAAAAAAGTGCTATCTACTGCAGATTTTAATACGTATAAGATTATGCATGCCAAAGGCAATTTACAATTGGGTAAACTACTCTTTAAAACCAATACCACCCTTGCAAAGGAACATCTTTTAAAAAGTCTTAAAATTTTTAAAGAATATGAATGGAATGCCTCAGTTATAGAAATATACAACCTTTTAAAACAAATTAATGAACAAGAAAAAGATTACAAAAAGGCGTTAACATACGCTAATAGTGCTCAAAAATTAAGCGATAGTCTGCAAAAAATAGAAAAAAACATCGCTATAGAAGAGTTTTTAATTAAAGGTAAAACTAAAGAAAAAGAATTAGAAATTGCCAATTTACAACGCCAAAAAGCACAAATAGCAACCATTTATACCCAAGAAAAACGATTGTATGGCCTTAGTGTTTTATTGGTAATTATTGTTTTATTGCTTGTTTTTACTTTTATTTATTTTAAAAGAAAAAAGAAAAATTACTTGCAAGAACTTGCCTTGTCAAAAGAGAAAGAATTCTTGGTACTTAAAAACACCATTCTCGAAAACATGTCGCATGAAATAAGAACACCCATTAGTATTATAAATGGGTATTTGCATTTAATAAAACAGCAAAACATACACTCACCAGAAACTGGTAGGTTTGCAGATTTGGCTACTAAAAATAGTAATAACATTCTAACTACTTTTAATAATTTTTTAAATGTGATAAGCAACCAACCACAAAACTTGCAAATAGTGCCAAAAACAAAGAATCTAGATCGGTTTTTTACAGCTATTATGGAGTCGTTTTCAGGCTATGCCAGCATAAAAAATAGTGGTTTGTATTACCAAACTAATTTTAATGATACCTTATCAATCGCTTTCGATTTTGAGAAACTCGATAAAATTACAACCAACCTACTATCCAATGCTATTAAATATAACAATACTCAAAAAAATGTGTATGTAGCTGTTTCTGTGGATGAAACAACGCTAACTTTGGTGGTAAAAGATGAAGGTATAGGCATTTCAAAAGAAGAATTGGGCAGTATTTTTGATCGTTTTTATCAATCTAAAAAACACAATGTTACAGGAGGTTTTGGTATTGGATTATCTTTTGTAAAAGAATTGGTAACCCTTTTAAAAGGAACAATTGCTGTTGACAGCGAAGAAAACTTGGGAACTGTTTTTACTGTTAAACTGCCTATTGTTACTAATAACATAGCCTTACATTTAAAAGATTTAAAACCAACTTACGAGCCAATAAGTGTGATACTTGATACCGTAAAAAATGAAAACAACTTCCCTAAAATACTTCTTGTAGAAGATAATTTAGAAATGATTGCCTACCTAAAAGAAATTTTAACAGGTATTTATAATTGTACTGTTGCATTTAATGGAGCTGAAGCACTAGAAATGGTAAAAACAGCCCCTTTTGATCTTATTATTTCTGATTATAAAATGCCTGTAATGAATGGGTTGGATTTTAAAAAAGAATTAAACAAAGTAAAGAACTACGAAAAAATTCCTTTTTTATTGCTTACCGCTTTTACTTTTAATGATGTAGAAAAATTGCAATTACGTTTGGGCATCGAAGATTATGTAGCTAAACCCTTTACCTATTATGAACTACTTACTAGGTTAAGAAAATTACTAGAAAACACATTGCATCTTAAAGCAATAGAAAATATAGAAGAACCTGCAATAATTGATGGACATGTTGCAGAATTAATTGAAAAAATGAAAAAATTGGTACTCGCCAATTTATCTAATTCCGACTACAGCATTGCAGATTTGGCAAGTGATTGTAACTATGGGCAAAAACAGTTGGGACGCATTATTAAAGGAAGTACAGGTTTAAATCCTGTTCAATTAATTTTAGAGATTAAATTGCAAAAAGCCTATGAACTAATTTTAAAAAACAAATATGCTACCTTAATGGAGGTTATTTATGCCATTGGTTTAAACAATAGATCGTATTTTAACAAGAAATTTATAGAACGTTTTGGCATTAAACCAAGTGAGTTAATGAATAAATATAGTAACACTTAGTTTTCTATATTTTATAGTACTCATATTTTTTTTAATAAACCTCCTATAAGTTTATAGCTTTATAGCTGAAAAAGCTTTATGCTTAGCATTATAACGTTTCCCTAAACCATTTAACTTTTTTTTTGCTATTTTGATACAAAATAACATGTTTTTTATCAAAAGAGAAAAAGTTTGATAAAAATACCAATTACTGGTTCTTTTTTTAAAATAAAATAGTTTAATGTCTAAATAAAATAGCTTACTATTTTATAAACTATTTACATTTACAGCAGTGTAATTCAAAGTCCCATATTCATTTATAAAGTTAAGGGTGGTTCCTTAATACAAAGCTTTATATCTTGAGTGGGACTTTACTTTTTTAAACAAGTTGTTATTTTTGAAAACATAGTTCTTTTATGTTCCCTTATCTATACTAAAATTATTTGTTAAGAGATACAACTTAAATTTTACTAGTTTATATAATAATCAATATTTTTTAAAATAATCCTTGCCCCTTTTTAGTAAATTATCATTTTATTTTATTTTCTTAAAAAAAAGGCTTCCTTAAATACTGGTTTTAGGTAAAAACAAAAAAAATCAATACCATTGGTTATTTCTCTATTTTAATAACCTTTAAAAGGCTTTAAAATACGTTTTTTTATATACCTCCTAAAATGAATACAAAAATGGCATAGAACCTAAACAAAAAATTATAAAACATACAGTTGGCATTTAAATAATGGTTTTGTTATTTATTGGGATTAAAATAGAAAAACAAGTTGCAACGAATATAAAAAAGGTCTTCGGGGAATCAGATACATTTTACTTCTTTTTGCAGTCATAAAAATAAGCAGTCATAAAAATAAAGCACTCTATTTTTTTGAGAAAATGAAATTAAACATTTATGCTTTTTAAACTGTCCTCATCAAAAAAATGATTTAAATCAAAATAGTATTTATTTTATAAATAATCTAAAACCCCTTTAAATCAAAAAATCTTATTTATTATAAATTCTTTGAAAACTTTTGAATGAAATGGTGCCTTTACATAAGGTTCATTTAATTTTTGTTAAAAAAACTACATCCTTATTTTATAGATATTGTTTGGTTAAGTGCTGTTAAAAACTTTTAAGATGATTCCCCAATCAAAGAATGTGCTTTGATTTATTAGGATTTTTAGGCCTTATATGTACTAAAAATAGACTTTAAAATTGTAAATAGCAGTTTTTATAAAACAAAAACAGCCTCTTTTCCACTAGTTATTGGTCTTCCTTTTTGATGAAAAACACAGATATTTTTGTACTTTTTCACGTGAATATTACCCATTTTTAAGGCTTAAAACAACAAAAAGTAAGTGCTTTTTTCGTAAAAACATTATGTTATAACCAAAAAAAAATGTTTTTAAGAGGTGAAAATCGCCTCAAGGCACAATTTTTACTCCCTCAAGACGCAATAAAAGTTGCATCAAGACCCAATAAAAGTTGCGTATGGACGTAATTTGAGGTTTTTTACTAAAAAAACCTCAATACAAAATGTATTGAGGTGTAAAAAATGTACCAATTATGCCTTATAAAGTAATTACTTTATAAGGCATAATTGGTACATTTTTTACACCTCAATACATTTTGTATTGAGGTTTT
>Ga0115565_10003959_pt1 | contig 10271 bp, 10 predicted proteins | sample COGITO_mtgs_1105_FD_87199 | JGI IMG/M metagenome (GOLD analysis project Ga0115565, IMG submission 87199) | Pelagic marine microbial communities from North Sea - COGITO_mtgs_110530 | ecosystem: Environmental > Aquatic > Marine > Epipelagic | place: Germany:Helgoland, sampling site Kabeltonne... | reverse complement strand
GGCGTAAAAATATACATTGGAAAGGAATGGGTGCATATGCGTAAAAGCAATACAGAACCTATCATACGAATATACTCTGAAAGCAAGTCCCTGGAATCTGCTAATCAGCTCGCAGAACTTATCAAAGAAGACATTAAAACCTTTATTTAAAGTGCTACTTTAAGTAGGTTGTCAACATTTGCCTTTTTATAACTCAATTTCAATTAGTTAACATTAGAATAGCACATCCGTATATTGTAAAAAATCAATAACCTTAAAATATTACTTATGAAAAAAATTTACTTTTATTTAGTAGGACTAACCGTTTTGGCTAGTTGCTCAACAGTAACAAAAATCACGAATTCAGACACGAATCAAATGGCCGCTCATGAATCAGGCATTGTGATGCGTCCTTTATTGGCTGATTTAGATGTATCTCAAAACAGAAAATCTATTGAATATATCGTCCCTTACTATATGAACGCGAAAAAAGAAGGAAAAGAAAATGCCTTACTTCAATTCAAAAAAACTCATAAATGTGACTACGTTGTAGATCCTGTATTTGAAATAGTTATCGAAACTGGTAAAAAGAATGAGACCAAGATCATTGTTAATGGTTACGCGGCATCTTACTCAAATATTAGACAGGTTGACACCCTTCCTGAATCGGTTGTCCAATATGGGTTGTTGCCAAAAAATGTTCAATCTTTAGACTATTTAAATACATTTGAAGAAAAGGTTCCAACGATGGGGATTGAGGCTACATTTTTAACTTACACGGGTTTACAATTTGATAAACTACTAAATAACTCTAAAAATAGATTTTATATATCTTTTGAGTCCAATGCTATTATGGGACAAGGTAATCAACGTATTTCATATGACTTTATTGACATGAGTAACGACGCAACAATGGCCTCGATTAATGGTGCTATTGATGCTTACAATACGGTATCTGCCGGTTTAATGAGGGAGTTCCCTATCGGGAATTGGCTCAAATTCAGAGTACAAGGTGGTTTGAATTTTGCTTTTGGAAATGAATTAGTCAATGATTTTTCTATTAACACTTTTTCTACTCCTTATGAGATTAGTTCGTATGAATCAAATGAGTATTTTTTAGGTGCGCTAGGAGCTAGAATAGGAGGTGGTTTGGATTTTAAAATATATAAATCATTATCTCTTGTAGCAAAAATACACTACAATTTGAATTTACTTAAATTCAGTACTCGTGATAAAAATGCTATATTTTTAGACGATGTTTTCGACATAGTGCCAGATTGGAAAATTAAAAACATTAAATTCAAATACGATGCAGCTCTACCACTTAATTTATCAGTTGGATTGAGATTCGTATTTTAATTAACATTATTGTAACTAGGAGGGCTTCGGCCCTCTTTTTTTTTGTGCTTTATTTTATATAATATCAGTTACTTGGAACTGAATATTCATTTATCCTATCAAATATTCAATCATATGCTTATTTTTATCAATCGTAATTATGGAAGAAAAAAGAAAGCGTGTAGAAGTTTGTTATACCCCAGGGGAATATCATTACTTCAAAGATGAATTTGAAATTGTGGTTGTGATTGATGTTTTAAGAGCTACAACAGCCATTTGTGTAGCCTTTGAATATGGAATCAAGTCAATCATACCCGTTCCAACATTAGAAGACGCTCTAGAGTATAAGAAAAAGGGATACTTGGTCGGTGCAGAACGTAAAGGACAGATTGTGGAAGGGTTTGACTTTGGAAACTCCCCCTACTCATACATGAAAGATGAGCTTAAAGGAAAAGATGTTGTATTAACGACAACCAATGGAACAAAATCTATAGCTGTAGCCAAAGACGCAGATACTGTAGTTATTGGAGCCTTAGCCAACTTAGATGCATTAACGGAATGGCTCATCAAGCAAAACAAAAACACTTTATGTCTTTGCTCGGGTTGGCAAGACAAATTTAATTTGGAAGATACCATTTGTGCAGGAGCTATTTCAGATGCTTTAATCAACACCGGTGACTTCACCTCTGTAGAAGATTCTTCAATTGCAGCAAAATACCTGTATTTGTCGGCAAAAGACAATTACATGGGCTACTTAAAGTCAAGCTCTCACAGAAGACGACTGAAGAACCTAAACCTTAATGAAGACATAAAGTATTGTCTTACTCCGAATAAGACGAGTGTTATCCCTATATTGAAAGACGGAAAATTAATTAAATTATAAAATGAAAATCATTTTACTTTTATCAGCAATACTTGTAAGCTCTGGTCTTAATCGAGTTCCTGAAAAGGTAAGTTGGGGTTTTTATGGACATAAAAAAATCAATAGATTGGCCATATTTACGCTTCCCAGTGAAATGTTTGGGTTTTATAAGGAGCACGTAGAATATATTACTGAGCACGCTGTAGATCCAGACAAAAGGAGATACGCCATGGATGGTGAAGCGCCTTGTCACTACATCGATCTTGATCATTTTTATCATAAGGGTGAAGATCCATATGAGGTAATGCCCAAGAAATGGAATGATGCAGTAGAAAAATTCTCAGAGGACACATTAATGGCTTATGGTATTGTTCCTTGGCACATTCAGAGAGTCAAGTATAAGCTACAACGTGCTTTTGAACGCAAAAATCTAGATCTCATACTCAAGTATTCAGCAGATATTGGTCATTATATAGGAGACGCTCACGTACCGCTTCACACCACGGAAAACTACAATGGTCAAATGACCAATCAAAAAGGAATACATGGACTCTGGGAAAGTCGACTCGTAGAGATCAATGCTGACACCTATGATTACTTCGTTGGTAAGTCAACCTACGTAAAAGATGTGCTAGGTCATGCCTGGGAGGCCGTTAGGGGGTCCCACATGGCTCTTGACTCTGTCCTTTCGATGGAAATCGAAACAACCAATGAGATACCTTCAGATCGAAAATACAGTTATGAGCGACGCGGAAATGTCACCGTAAAGGCTTACTCTAAAGAATTTTGTGATTTATATCACCAAAAAATGAATGATATGGTTGAACGCCGAATGAAAAAGGCCATCATAGCCATTGGGTCCATTTGGTATACTGCTTGGGTAGATGCAGGTCAACCAGATCTTCGCCAACTTCAAAATACTGCGCCGAGTCAAGAACTTGTCCAAGAACTAGAAGCTTTGGATGCTCACTTTAAAAATGGCGAGCACAAAGGACGAATTTGTGATTAAACTATTTTCCTATACTTAATACGTTTAGGACCTGAATCACCCAACCTCTTCTTACGGTTTTCTTCATAATCTGAATAGGTTCCTTCAAACCAATACACTTCAGAATCTCCTTCAAATGCCAGAATATGCGTACATATACGATCTAAAAACCATCTGTCGTGAGATATCACAACGGCACACCCCGCAAAGTTTTGTATTCCTTCCTCCAACGCTCTAAGCGTATTTACATCAATGTCATTGGTTGGCTCATCAAGGAGAAGCACATTGGCCTCAATCTTCAGAGTCATTGCCAAGTGCAAGCGATTTCTTTCTCCTCCCGATAAAACACCTACTTTCTTATTTTGATCAGATCCATTAAAATTGAACTTAGAGAGGTAAGCTCTTGAATTGATTTTCTGATTTCCCACCTCTACATATTCTAAGCCATTTGACACGACATCAAAAACAGATTTTTCTGCCTGAATATCTTTATGTGTTTGATCCACATATCCAAGCTTTACCGTTTCACCAACCTGAAACTCTCCAGCATCAGGACTCAATTCATCCATTATCATTTTAAAAATAGTGGTTTTACCTGCACCATTTGGTCCAATAATACCAACAATTCCTGCTGGAGGAAGCTTGAAATTCAGATTGTCATAAAGTAATTTCTCTCCAAAAGACTTTGCAACCGATTGCGCATCAATCACATTTGTCCCTAGACGAGGACCATTTGGAATAGGAATTTCCAACGTTGCCTCCTTCTGCTTGGTATCTTCAGAAAGCATCTTTTCATAGTTTTGAATACGGGCCTTATTCTTGGCCTGTCTCGCTTTTGGATTCATTCGTACCCATTCGAGTTCTCTAGCCAAAACCTTCTGACGCTTAGACTCGGTTTTTTCCTCCTCTTTCAATCTATTACCTTTTTGTTCAAGCCATGAAGTGTAGTTCCCTTTCCAAGGAATACCCTCTCCTCTATCCAACTCTAAAATCCAACCCGCAACATTGTCCAAGAAGTACCTGTCATGCGTTACAGCGATAACCGTTCCTTTGTATTGTTGTAAGTGCTGCTCTAACCAGTCGATTGATTCTGCATCAAGGTGGTTGGTGGGCTCATCCAAAAGCAATACATCTGGATTTTTTAATAACAAACGACAAAGTGCAACCCTTCTTTTTTCTCCTCCTGATAACGTTCCGATTTTTTGATCATTCGGGGGGCACCTAAGCGCATCCATTGCTCGATCTAATTTATTATCAAGTTCCCAAGCGTCTAAAGCATCAATTTTATCTGAAACTTCCCCTTGACGAGCGATGAGCTTTTCCATTTTATCAGGGTCATTCAAGACCGCTTCATCCATAAAAGAATTGTTGATCTCTTCATACTCTTTTAGAACGTCTACCGTTTCTTGGCAGCCTTCCATTACAATTTCTTTGACTGTCTTCTCAAGATCAAGTTCAGGCTCTTGAGGTAAATAACCTACAGAATACCCAGGAGAGAAAACAACGTCTCCCTGATATGCTTGATCTAAACCGGCAATGATCTTCATTACAGTTGACTTACCTGAACCGTTTAATCCAATGATTCCAATTTTGGCACCATAGAAAAAAGACAAGTGAATGTTCTTAATGATTTGCTTTCCTTGAGGTGTTAACTTGGTCACCCCGACCATTGAAAATATTATCTTTTTATCATCTGACATAGCTATTTAAAAATTTTAGAAGTGTATATGCCCCATTTGGCAAAACGATACAGCATTGCTGTATGCATTACCCCGAGACCATAAATAATTGAACGTTTGAAACCAATTGATGAAGAATCATCAAAATATTTGGTTGGACAGCTGACCTCTCCAATTGTTATCCCTTTAAAGCAAAGCTGAGCAAGCATTTGATTATCGAACACAAAATCATCAGAATTATTCTCAATACTGATTTGATTAAAAACCTCCTTAGAAAAAGCCCTGTAACCTGTATGATATTCCGAAAGCTTTTGATTCATTAAAATATTTTGTGTAAATGTTAAAAAACGATTGGCGATGTATTTATAAATGGGCATACCCCCTTGTATTGCCCCCTTACCAAGAATACGTGACCCAATAACTACATGATACACATCATTAGCAATCATACTGGCCATGGCGTGTATGAGCTTTGGCGTATACTGATAATCCGCATGCAGCATAATAATGATATCAGCGTTGAGCTCAAGTGCCTTTTTATAACAAGACTTCTGGTTGCCCCCATACCCTCTATTGAATTCATGACGAATAAGATGAGTAATTCCAAGCTCTTTGGCCTTCATGGATGTCTGGTCTTTACTTGCATCATCAACCAAAATAACGGCATCAACGATATCCTGAGGGATCTCATTATAAGTCTTTTCAAGTGTTTCAGCTGCATTATATGCAGGTAGCACGACAGCAATGCTCTTACCGTTTAACATAGCTTCAAAAATAGTCAGGATATGTGAAATGAGCATAAAAAATATCAAAAGGAAAATATCTTTGAGTAAATTTGTTCAGATGAACATTATCGCTCCCCTTGCTGAAAGAATGCGTCCAAAAAATTTGGATGATTATATCGGCCAACAACATTTACTATCAGAAAATGGACCCTTGAGCCTTGCTTTAAACGCTGGAGTGATCCCTTCTATGATTTTTTGGGGACCTCCAGGTGTAGGTAAAACAACACTTGCATTCCTTGTAGCCGAAAAGCTTAAAAAACCAATTCATACCCTATCTGCGATATCTTCTGGAGTCAAAGATGTTCGGGAAGTTATTGCAAAAGTTCAAAACGCAGGTATGTTCCAAGAAAGCGGAACCATATTGTTTATTGATGAAATACACCGGTTTTCAAAATCGCAGCAAGATTCATTATTGGGTGCCGTTGAAAAAGGCATTGTAACATTAATTGGAGCCACAACAGAAAACCCCTCTTTCGAAGTGATTTCTGCCCTATTATCACGTTGTCATGTCTACACGCTAAAGGACCACACGAAAGAAGACCTATGCCTTCTATTGGAACGAGCTATAAAAATTGACCCCGTTCTCTCCAAAAAACAAATAGAGCTTAAAGAGCTTGAGAGTTTACTGGCTATTTCAGGAGGAGATGCCAGAAAAATATTAAATGTCTTTGAAATCATTATAAGTACACTATCAAAAGAAAAAAATATTACGATCACCAATGAATTAGTGATGCAAAATGCGCAGCAGTCATTGGCTCGATATGACAAAGATGGCGACCAACATTATGATATCGTATCGGCCTTCATAAAGTCTATTAGAGGAAGTGATGTTAATGCAACGGTATATTGGCTTGCAAGAATGGTTGAAGGTGGAGAAGACCCGAAATTTATTGCACGAAGGTTGATTATCTCGGCATCGGAGGATATTGGTCTAGCCAACCCGAACGCTTTGCTTATTGCCAACACTACGTTCGAAGCCGTTGAAAAAATAGGATGGCCCGAGTCACGAATCATTCTTTCTCAATGTGCGATCTACCTTGCCAATAGTCCCAAAGGCAATGCAGCATATATGGCCATAAATAATGCACAATCAAAAGTACAGAATACAGGGAATCTCAACGTTCCTTTACCGATTCGAAATGCATCAAGTGCATTAATGAAAGAGCTTGGGTATGGTGAAAAATACAAATACAGCCATGACTTTGACGGGAATTTTGTAGCACAAGAATTTTTACCTGAAGAAGTAAAAGGGAGCTCCTTTTACAAAGCAGGCTCCAGCCCCAAGGAAAAAGACATTGAAAACAATCAGAACGCTCTTTGGAAAAACAAGTATAAAAAATGATCGGAAGTATTATATATTATTTCTTCTTGTATCCATTATCTCTATTGCCATTATGGTTCCTATACGGATTGAGTAATCTGATCTATATCATTCTTTATTACGTCATTGGGTATCGGAAAAAAGTAGTTATTGATAATTTGACAAGAAGCTTTCCAGAAAAGACTGATAAAGAAATCAAAAAGCTATGTAAAGAATATTACTGTCATTTTTCAGACATTATAGTTGAAGGCATCAAGAACTTAAGCATTTCTCAAAAAGAGCTCGAAAAAAGATTTACGATTAAAAACACTGAAATTGTCGAGGATTATTTCGATAAAAAACAAAGCATCATACTGACTTCAGGGCATTTCAATAATTGGGAATGGCTTATCACGATTCAAGATATTCTACTACCCCATCAGGCCATAGGGATTGGAATGTCCATGTCCCAGCAATCACTCGACGAGAAAATCAATAAACGCAGAGCGCGTCTGGGAATGATCGTTACACACTCCGGTAATTACAAAAAACAAATCGAGGCCCTAAACACTCCTTATGCTCTTCTCGTTCTTGGAGACCAATCTCCTGGAGAAGCAAGAAAGTCGTATTGGACAAAATTTTTAAATCAAAGAACTGGGTTTGTTTTTGGCACAGAACATATTTCCAATACTTTTGACCTACCCGTAATATATTACACCGTAAACAAGAAGAAAAGAGGCCATTATGAACTTGAATTTAAGGTGATTTGTGATGATCCAAAATCACTTGGATATGGTGAAATCACAGAAAAATATGTAAATTTCCTCGAAAAGGATATTTTAGCACATCCATCTGAATGGGTTTGGTCCCATAAAAGATGGAAAAAAGCAGAACCAAAAGACATCAATACATTAAATGAAACGAATGAAAAAAACTTTAATAATCGCTTTCCTCGTAAGTAGTGCAGTTAGCTTTAATGGATATGGTCAATGGTATCACTACGCCGATTCGGAAACACATTCTAGGGGAATAGCTGCATTTAAAAATCACGTATACTTGAGTTCAAATACAGGATTGATTTATGATCATGATATAAAAAGACACAACACTACTGCAATGAATCTTAACAATCCATTAAAAGAACTTCGAGACATCGACGTTAATGGGAAAATGATTGTCGCTATGCAGAGTGATAATTCAAGTAAGCTTGTTTATGTTATTAATAATAAGTCAATTGCAATACCCATAAATAGAGATGAAACCTTTTGTGACGGCATGGTTATTTACGCCCAGAAAGGCATGATGTTTGGCGATCCAAAGAACGGTAACATACCCGTATTTATATCCAAATCAGGAGGGATTCAATGGTCGAAGGCACCTACTCCACTTAAAGCACTTGATGGTGAATATGGGTTTTCAGCAAGTGGTAATAATATTATTTACAAGGATAAACACTTTTATTTTGTCACCGGAGGAAAATATTCTAGATTCATCTCAACGAATGATATGGGGAAAACTTGGTTTACGTCCAATCTATCTTTTGACGATGGAGAAAGTTCTGGAGCTTACGCTGTTGCAATGAAAAATAAAAAAGAGGGAATTGTTGTTGGAGGAAACTATGAAACTCCAAAATCAAAACAAGCCAATTGCTTTATGACTATCGATGGCGGAAAAACCTGGACCCCACCTACCACACCACCTGAAGGATACATGTCTTGCGTTATTGAACACAAAGGGGTTTACTATTGCTGTGGGCCCAATGGTATTGATTACTCAATAAATGATGGTCAAACCTGGACAAAGCTCGCCAACGGAAGGTTTTATACGCTAACAGCGCACAAAAAGAGGCTTTACGCTTCTGCTGATAAAGGCAGACTGGCAAAATTCAAATTACCAAAAAAATAATTAAGCTATTTTTCATTTTTAGGTGGTCTATTTTAGACTTTCAATTATTTTTGTAAAAAAAATCTCATGAGCGATATTCAAAGAATTCAATGTTTAATTATCGGATCAGGTCCTGCTGGTTATACCGCAGCCATATATGCAGCAAGAGCAGATATGAAACCTGTTTTATATGAGGGGCTTCAGCCGGGAGGTCAATTGACTACAACCAATGAAGTTGAGAACTTTCCTGGATATAAGGATGGTGTAACAGGCCCAGAGATGATGATTGAGCTTAAGGAACAAGCTTTACGTTTTGAAACAGATGTAAGACCTGGTTTTATAAATAAGGTGGATTTTTCTGGAGAGATACATAAATGTTGGGCAGACGATGGAACTGAAATTCATGCGGATACGATTATCATATCTACAGGTGCTTCTGCAAAATATCTCGGATTGGATAGCGAACAAAAATATTTGAAACTCGGTGGTGGTGTTTCGGCATGTGCCGTTTGTGATGGATTCTTTTACAGAGGCCATGAGACCGTCATTGTTGGTGCAGGAGACTCTGCCTGTGAAGAAGCGCATTATCTATCAAAGCTATGCACCAAAGTAACCATGCTCGTTAGAAAGGATGAATTTAGAGCTTCTAAAATCATGGCTGAGCGAGTACGCAAAACTGAAAACATTGAAATTCTTTACAATACTGAAACCAAAGAAGTTCTTGGAGACGGACAGCTCGTTACTGGTGTGAAAGCCATCAATAACAAAACCAATGAAGAAACAGAAATTCCATGTACTGGATTTTTTGTGGCGATTGGTCACAAACCAAATACCGATATTTTTAAGGAATACCTTAATCTTGATGAAACGGGATACATTGAATATGAAAACCCAGGAACGAGTTTCACCAATGTTAATGGTGTATTTGTGGCTGGAGACGCTGCAGACAAAACCTATCGACAAGCAGTCACAGCGGCAGGAACTGGATGTATGGCGGCATTAGATGCTGAAAGATACTTGGCAGCCAAACATTAGTTAACCAATATTAAGGACACCAAATAGTATCCTCTTTATTTTTTGAACAAGACTTACATAACGTGCTTATCAATTCATCAGGCACTTCATCATTATTCTTATAATATTTCATATAGGCTTCATCAGTCTTAAAGTGCTCCTTAACCTTTTTCGCATAACAATCGCAATCGTATTCTTCTTCCAAACATTTTTCTGAAAAATCAGCCATGGTTTTATTCATATTCTCGGCAGGGTCACCACAAGAAAAAAGCATCATAGAGGATAAGCATACACCCAAAATCAATTTCAATTTATTTTTTTTCATCATTTTATAATTTTAAAAATCAACTGCCTCTACCTCTGCTTCAGAATATGATTTCACTCCACAAGGGCAAAGCGTATCCATGGCTTCATGAAACTGGTCTTCGACTTGGCCTTTCAT
>Ga0115565_10003949_pt1 | contig 10294 bp, 11 predicted proteins | sample COGITO_mtgs_1105_FD_87199 | JGI IMG/M metagenome (GOLD analysis project Ga0115565, IMG submission 87199) | Pelagic marine microbial communities from North Sea - COGITO_mtgs_110530 | ecosystem: Environmental > Aquatic > Marine > Epipelagic | place: Germany:Helgoland, sampling site Kabeltonne... | reverse complement strand
CAGTACCAACGCGAAAGGAAGTATGATGAATCTACGTGTTAGGAATTTATAGAAACCACTATCGAGGATATCGAGGTGGCCAACGAACTGATCATGGATGTGCTGTTGCGCAAGAGTGATACGATCACGGGAGCAACCCGTAACCATCTGGAACGCCTGAAAACCTACCTCAGAGAGAACAACCAGACCACCTTTACCAATGCCGAGATCAGAAGAAACCTACGGGTAAAGGAAAGCACGCTCAGAAACTATAACAACCAGTTGTTACTTGAGGACTACATACGCAGGATCAAGAATGCAAAGACCAAAAGCCATTGTTTTGAAATCGTTGATGTTGACGAATACACCAACCTTAAAAAGAGGATAGACAACGCCTTGAACAGCTGCTTGGCAAAGCTCACAAAGTCGCAAACCGCAAGTAAGTCGCAAGTGGCTCAGTTGCGAGGTTAAAAACAACAAGATCAATCGATTGTAACAACTCGCAACAGAAAACCCAAAAAGGTCAAGGGATGAAAAAATTAAAGCTACAGAATGACGTGTTCAAGATGTTCGTTACCAACTTCAGGGAATGGCTGGACGTCCTCGGCTATGCGGAAAGTACGGTCTACCAACTGCCCATCCACCTACAGGAGTTCTTCTACTATGCGGAACAAAAGCAGATCAAAAAGCTAACGGACATCACTCCAAGAACCATAAAGGAATATTACAGGGAACTCACGGAAAGAGCCAACGATAGAACAAGCGGAGCATTGAGCAAGAGCTACCTGAACAAGCACCAACAGGCATTAAAGAAGTTCAGGGAATATTTACAGAACCATAACTACAAGGACTTCAACATCCACCTGAAATGGGAAACTGATACCACGGAAGAAAAACTGAACATACTCACGCAACCAGAGATCAGGGAACTATTTACGGCCTGTGGCTACAGCCACAACAGCAAACGTTTTAGGTTACGGGATAAAGCCATGTTGACTGTTCTGTACAGTTGTGGACTGCGAAGGAATGAAGCGGTACATCTTGACATCAGCGATATCCTTTTTGACAAGGAACGTGTGTACGTGAGAAAGGGCAAGAACTACAAGGAACGTTTTGTTCCCATCAACAGAAGGAATGCAGAGATACTGGAGGACTACATCTACGATGCCCGTCCAGAATTTTACCAAGCCAAGGAAAGTGAAGCCTTGTTTATCAACCATCACGGAACACGAATGCTTGGAATGACCTTTAGCAATCGGTTGAAAATGATCGTGGAAGCCACGGAGAACAAGACAATCATCGATAAGAAAATCACGCTCCACATCCTGAGGCACTCGATAGCCACGCACCTGTTGCAAAAGGAAGTACCATTGGAGAGCATCAAGACGTTTTTGGGCCACAGTTCATTGGAAAGCACACAGATCTATACACACCTACTCAAATCACTTGAAGATGAAACCATTTAAAGACTATCTGGAAGAACAGAACTATAGCAACTCGACTGTAGATCTATATGTCAAGGAAACGCATAACTTTATAAAATGGTGCAATAGGAACGGTGCGACGGCGATCGAAATCGATTATAAAAAGTGTCTGAAATACATAAAATACCTAACCCGAAAAGGCACAAAGAAAAAGACCATCAACCACAGGCTGCGAAGCGTGAAGATATATTTTGACTACCTGATCGATGAATCTTGCAGAAGTGATAACCCAATCGAGAATACTACGATAAAGGGCGAGAAAAGAACCATCAATTACAATCTATTAGATGCCGACGAACTCGAAGACCTGTACTACTCTTTTGAGACCGATAGATACCAAGAGGAATATCACAGATACACACTCAAAAGGGCAAAGGCCATTATCGGACTCATGGTCTACCAAGGTCTGAACACGACCGATCTGGGCAACCTGAAACTGGAACACCTACAACTCAATAAAGGTAAGGTCTATGTTCCCAGCAGACGAAGAAGCAACGCACGGGAACTGGAGCTAAAGCCGTGGCAGGTTATGGAGTTCATGGAATATATCAATGAGGTGCGCCCTGCCATCCAAAAGAGGTTGGACAGCCATACCGACCAACTCTTTCCAACCAATGCACGGTTCAACTCGATAACCCATCACATCTTCAAAAAGCTTAAGAAATACAACCAGAAAGTGGATAACGTAAAACAGATACGGGCATCGGTAATTACGAACTGGTTGGGTCAGTACAACCTCAGAAAGGTTCAATATCTGGCGGGATACCGTTACATCAGTTCCACGGAAAGATACCTGCAGGACGATCTGAAGAACCTGCACGAGATCGTCAACAACTTCCATCCGATAAGTTGAACATGGGATCACGAAAAATGACACCGAACCACATCAAAAATAATATATTCGTAAAATGAGCAAGAAAGAAGAAATAGGCGTTCCAAAGGAACTGATAGCCAGCAAGATATTACTGATCAGAGACCAAAAGGTAATGGTGGATAGCGATATCGCAGAACTTTATGGAGTAACAACCAAACGCCTGAACGAACAGGTAAAGAGAAACATAACCCGTTTCCCTGACAACTTCATGTTCGAGCTCAACAAGGAAGAAAAGGAGCAGGTAGTCGCAAATTGCGACCACCTTGAAAAACTAAAGTTCTCGCCAGTCCTACCAAAGGTATTTACGGAACACGGGATAATGATGGTTGCCAACGTACTGACAAGTGAACGGGCAATAAAAGTCAGCATACAGATCATCGAGGTATTTATCAAGATGAGGGAAGCCCTACAGAACAATAGCGAGCTGCTCCTGAGAATGGAAAAGCTGGAAAGAAGCCTGGGCAGGCACGATATGCAGATCGCCCAAGTGTTCCAGTTGATCAGGCAGACCGTAAAAGAAGATGCACCAAGAAAACAGATAGGCTACAAATCCGATAAGGAATAAAAAGCCAATGCTTGCCAGCCGCACATGCTCTGTCCGTCTGCCAACGCTCACGCAGCACATTACCTTTTCAACGGAAATCTACAGTCGTTCTAAAACCTGAACCCTGAAAAGTTAAAGAGCTGCTGCCATTGCGCGCACGACTTCCAGAAGTCCAAAGCTATGTTTACATAACGTGCTCTTATGGTGTCATTCCCGAAAGCCACCACAACACCACCTGCACCATAAGCACGTTATGTAAAATAGCCGCCAGGCATCCGAAATCAAAACCAGTACAGTAATCCCAACGCTGCCGCCAGCGCACTACGATCCATAATATTTATGCTCAATCGCCGCATAAATGGCTATCAACTTCCATAAAGCCGAAGCCCAGCCGCCACGCCAAAAACGCTTCGGCCTTACGGAAGTTGCGGTTAACAAAAGTGAAAACATAACATAGAATTTTATGTTTTTGCATACGAAAAACGGGAAGTGTAATCTTGCCCAAAGCCTTAGCTCGAGAGAGTTAGGGCTTTTTGCGTTCGAGGACTTTTCTACGGACACAAAACCTTAAACCAACCTAACAAAGCGTGAAAACCCTTTGAAGAAAAACATTTTATAAATCTTAAAAAATACCATCATGGAAATAGTTGCCTTAATGATCTGTGCGATCATCCTATTTATGTTTATCGCCTACTGGATAATGCCCGTACCGAAGATGAAAGCCGTAAACAAAGAAATGAAATCACTACTTGCGGTGTTACCGATAAGTCTGATCATCAAGGCAATCACAAAGGATAAACCGAAGTGATGGTCGTTCCGCAGGGCTATGGAAGAGTGGCTGGCGTGGCGCGGACTTCCGTAGTCCTGCGGAATGATAGGCAAAGTGCCGATTGAACGCCGCGCCTGAGTGAAACCCATTGGATTTTAAGTCCAACGTGTCAGCTTTAACCGCACTAGATCCTAAGTCTAGCATATCCGTTCCGAGTTCCGATGCCAGGCGTTGGCCAGAGCGGCTATTTTACATAGCGTTATTATGGTCGCCCCAAGCGCCATAATGCAACGTTATGTAAATATAGCTTAGGGAGAACTACTGCCACGACCACTTTCCGCAACGGTTTTTACAATCAATAAGTAACAACAAACAAAAAACGGTTGCGTGGTCATTTTGTGGCTGTGGTTCTTCGGCGGCTGGTAAGGCGTTGGCCATATCTACCTCGATTTTGTTAACGAGACTTTAGCATATCGTATGGTTTTACTGGGCTTTTTCACGTTACAGCATAATCCAAAAAGCCGATCTAGCTTGCAACCAAACGACGTCCTTTTAGGTTTTAAACCATAAATATACCTTGTGGGAACAACCTCAAAAAAGCCTGTACTTTTTATAGTCCGATGGACTTCGGTACTTGCGATGAATCAGTAGTGAAACTTGAATTATATAATCGAAATATTAAACATTATGGAAGCAATCATACAATGGCTGTGCATGACCCTTTTTGCGGTTCTGGTGGTCTTGCGCTTTACGCCAAAAGACAAGATAGACCTGATAGGAACGGCAATGGAAAAGATCATCAGGGCAATCAGAAACCGATGAAAACAACTATATTTATGGGTGTGGAGATGATGCGGAATGGACGTTCTTTTATAATTTTTTTGGAGATGACCGACTGGAAAAAGTGGCCGCGGAGAAAAAAAACGCATAAACTACTATCCCTTCGGGTTGCAGCATAAAGGGTATAATAATGTGATTGTTGGTAGAGACCACAAGTACGGTTTTGGTGGCAAGGAGGAACAGGCAGAGCTTGGTTTGGATTGGCTCGACTTCTCCGCCAGGAACTATGATCCCGCTCTTGGACGCTGGATGAACATCGATCCGCTTGCCGACCAGATGAGGAGGCACAGTCCCTACAACTATGCCTTTGACAACCCGATCTACTTTCAAGATCCAGACGGAATGGCACCAGTCGGTTGTCCTCGTTGTCCGAATGGTATAGGACAAATCGGAGCATCTATTGAAAGGAGTGTTCAGAATTTCAGTAAGAGCGTTAGCAACACATTAGATTATGTTGGAAGCTTTTTTACTAATTTGGTGTCTCCTGCATCTGATAGTCGATCTGGAGGTGGTGTTGAAATTAAGGGAGGTTCAAAAAAAGGAATAGCCAAGACTCTGAAAGCTGAAAATCCTTCGTTAGTTGATCAATTAGATGCAGGCGAAACACTAGAAGCTTTATCAACAGTATACGGGCCGAATATTGATAATGAATTATTAGAAGGATCTAATATTCTGTCTGGATTAATAGAAACTTTTGCTTCTGATAGTGATAATTCGAATGGGCAAATGGACAACTCTAAGACTAAAACATCAAAACAAGAATCTACAGATCCGACTTCTACAGCCATAAGAACATGGAGTGATGGAGACTGGCAATCACAGACATGGGAAAATAATAGCTCGAAGGTTGATAGTATAGCAAAAAGTCGTTTGAGCCAAAAAGGCGTTGATTCAGTACAAATACTACCTGAATATTTTGGAAAGAAACCTGAAAATCCATTTATCAAATCAAAAACTTATAAAAATGATTAAGAAGATTATTTTCTTGACTCTATCACTATGTTTTTTCATCTCATGTAATGAATCTAAGAATAAGAATGACTTAGATATTGAACAATACTTGGAACCTAGCAAAATTATTAATAAGGAAAAACTTTTTGCTACTCTATTAAAGGATACAGTCACAGTAGGCGAAAACGCTAAGGCCTTAGTTTCTTTGCTTGACCCTAAGTTTGATGACAAACAGTCTCAGATAATGGTTTTCATAGAGTTGGAGGACTCTGTTCTTTACAAACTGGAAAAAGACTTTAAACAGCTCCATGAGTTGCCGGTAGCGGGATTTTATAATTTTACGATAGACACCATAAATAAGGCGCCCATACATTATGAAAAACAATATTCAGCTTATATAGGTAAGACTTTTGAACAGACTGGATATAATAAACTTAGATATATGGTTATGGAGTTTTACGATAAGAATCCTACCAAGGATTTAAATTTTGATAAAAGCAAGGTATGGATAGCTATCGACGAATTGGACGTGTTCGTAAAACCTGCATTAGATAAAGTACCGAAATAGGGTAATGGGTCAGATTAGTTAATTGAGATCATTCAAGGCTCATAATATTGATAATGAATACTTTTACTTGATAGTTTATAGTTAAAAAGGATGGATTAAATGTTCGTCCTTTTCTTTTTTCAATATCTACTAGCCTTAAAATTGATTTTTCAGACCTTCGTGGTACAGAATAGTTGATTGCATTAAAATGAAATGTAGAAAATGTAAAGCGGTAGCAGTGAAAAACGGAAAACAGTCCAGTGGAAGGCAGCGTTATTATTGCAGCTCTTGTAAACATAGCTTTCAAAGAAGCTATCGGTACAACGCCTGTAACCATAAGGTAGACAACAAGATATTCCTGCTTCAAAATGAGAGTGTCGGCATATGTGGTATCTCCAGACTTCTCAGGATCTCCAAATCGACTGTGCTCAAACGCATCAGGAGCAAAGGCTTGGTAATCAAAAAGCCTATCTTTAAAGAAACGCAGCAATACTATGAAGTTGATGAGATGCGAGTTGTTGTAAGCAATAAAGAAACACAGGCGTGGGTTACCTACGCTATAAATAGGCACACCAAAAAAATCGTTGATTTTGTAGTTGGAAGGAGAACCAGAGATAATATCTCAAGAGTTGTGAGTTCAGTTCTTGAACTGAATCCCAAACAAATTGCCACGGATCGATTAATAACCCATGAATGCTTGATACCGAAAGGGCTTCATGAAACGAGGAAGTCAAGCACAACAGTCATAGAAGGACACAACTTGACATTGAGAACCCGTCTCAAAAGGCTTTCCAGAAAAACAATCTGTTTCAGTAAATCCATGGAAATGCTAGAAGCTACGTTGAAAATCTACTTCTGGGGAGATCAATCATTCAGTAGTTGTACAGATTAGTTGATTGCGCTATACAAGATTACAAATACCTAAAAATCAACAATCAATTAAAACTATTTATGGTTAGAAAAAAGGAACATCAAGTTCTACCTTTTCTTTTTTCAATATTCAGTAGCCTTAAAATTGATTTTTTAGAACATTGTGGTACAGAATAGTTGATTTTTCGATATAAGGTTTGTTTTAAACCCACAGACACTAATAAATTTGAAAGATTAAAAAAATTTGTTGATCATCCAATAGCTCCTTAGCATCCAGTTAAAATCTTCTTTGACGGAATCATTCCATAAACCGCTGCTCCAAAATGAATGAAAGCTGAACTGTATCAGAACCAGTATCACCCAGCTCAAAATTCAAGACCGTAATATTTGGATAGACATCCAACAACCCATCCAAGATGGATAACAGATCAATATAATTTCCCTCCATTGATACAGAAGTCAATTGAAAACCAAACTCCGATTTATTGAACCGAATGTTATCGTTATAGCTCAATATGGATACCCCTGAAAAACCTTTGGTCAAATCAAATATCTTGGAGCGTAACGGTTGGCTACTAATATTTCTTTTTGCTATCGCTTTTCGGAGTCTCTTTGATTCAAGATTCAGCTCGGCAAATTCCGCACCTGCCCTGATCGTAGGACTGGAAATAAGTTTCTGCTTTCGGGCAATGGACTCGAAGGTGTTTCTAAATGCGAACTGATAGCTTACCAAGGCAAGCAGAACGATTCCCGAAATCAGGTATATATTTTTAGTCAGCAGTTTCATCAAGGCTTATCAATAGTTCAAATTCAATTCCATTAGCTGATTCCTCGGCCTTTATTACATCAACATCACTTACTTGGGAAATATTACCCACTTTCTCTACAAAGGGCTCAAAACTGTTTCTGCCGATCGAGCGTCCCACGATCCTAACCTTGTTAGAGTCTACCATGGCCTGACGATTGGGTTCCAGTTGGGACTCCAGTTCCTGATAGACCAGTTGCTCGAGTCTGATATCCCTTCCAGTTGCAAGGATAATCTCATTGATTAGCCGAATACGAGATCGATCGGAATGGTTGGAGGCCTCCAACATCTGGGAAATCGACGCGTTCTCCCTGCGAAGCGCATCTACTTTTTCAGTCAATTGCCTGTTCCCGCTTTCCAGTAGCTCCAATTCCATTATCTCGGTTCTCAGGCCCTCACCGATCATAAAGTTCACGGTAAGTGCAACCAAAAAGAAAGCAAGGCTGAACCATTTCAAGAATTGGAACAGCCGTTCGTTAAGCCATAGGCTCCGATGTTCCTTTTCAAGGGAAGATACATTTGATGCGTAGGGCAATCCAGCGACCTCACTTGCTGTCAATAGCTCGCTATTTTCCTTTAAGTCTGATGTTTTCCTTTTATTCGTATCAATGCTTTGGAAAGATTTTCCTATCCGGATGGAGGAGAACAGTTTTTGCTCGGGAGGCAAAAGGCTCAAAAAATCATCCAATACCTTCTTTCTTACAATGCTGATAATGTTCTGCTCGGAAGATTGAAAATCAAAATAATAGTCCGATTGGCGTATCGCTGGAAAAGCTTCCACCAATGCATCCTCTAATGTTGTAGCAGCAACAGCCTTACTCAGGACAGCTTCATTGTCCATGTGGAGTATGTTTTTCGACAGCGCCATGGAGAATCTGGATACGGAAGGTTCCTCCGATCCAAAAGCCACATTATTATTGGAACCGATCAGTCTTGCTATCCCAATGAACCCTTCCTGACCCGTTACGCTGATGACTCTGTAATTTCTATTTAGAAGAGAACCAACCATTATCGCAGGACCACGGGTCGGATTAATATGGCCAACTTTCTCTTGGTACCCTCACGCACCCTCTTACTGAAAAGAAACTTTATGATGGGTATCCTGGCAAGAAAGGGCACTCCAGTACCTGTATTGCTTCGAATTACATCCTCAAGACCTCCCAAAACCACAATATCCTTGTCCCGAACCCGAATCGTGGATGTAAACTTGCGCGTATTGATATCGGGTGGAGCATTGGGGGCAATTCTGGTACTGGAAAAAGTTGATTGGTTTACCACGATACCCATGGTGATCTCTCCCTCTAAGGATACGGTGGGCTTTATAAACACCCCAAGCTCCGCCTCGATGGGCTGAAAGTTCTGTATCGTATTGGTCTGTGGGTTCTGGGATCCGATAATGTTTGTCTGTGTAATAACGTAATAGGTGGTCTGACCGATGGAGAGCTGCGCCTCGTGGCCATTGAGTACGGAAAGCTTTGGAGTGGAATTGATGTTGATATCCCCATTGGTCTCCATTGCCTTTAGGTTGGCGAAAAAGTTAGGGACTACACGACCCAGATTTAGTGAGGTCAAACCCTCTAGGCCACCAAGGACCCTATTTACGGTATTAGCGCCCAACGTCAGATCGGTATTCGGAAAAATGAGTCCCTGGTCCTGTACAGGCGCATCGCCCAATCCCCATTCGACTCCCGTTTCTATGGTAGATGTCCTATTGATCTCGATAATCATGGTCTCTATCAATATAACGGGAACCGGTTTATCTATCGCGGTAATCAAGCTCTTAAAATTATTGATGTTTTCCTGGGATCCCGAAACGATAAAGCTGTTGAGTTCCCTATCCATCTCGATCTCCAGTTCATTTACAACGCCATCGGGAATCATATCGAGTATCACATCGGCCAACGTGTTTTGTGGTTGTGATAGGTTTCTATTTGGATTTCCCCTCGAAAAGTTGTTGTTCGGCTGTGTTGTTAAATTAGCGTTTGCGTTACCAAAGAGCGTATTTGGGCTGGCAAAGGTATTCTCGTTCCCAAAATTACTGTTGTAGATGATCTCATTATCATTAACCAGATCGATGGATCTATACCTTAATGGGATTAGTTCGGTGTTCTGAAGGGCGAATTGGCTTGAACTGCCAAAAAGGTATAGGTTCCCTTCGCGCTTGTAGGTAAGTCGCTGCGAATTATTAGCCACCTGGTTCCCTCTATTGTTGTTTATGGCAGGTTGGTTATTCGAGGTGGTGTTACTACCGGTAGTGGAATTATTTTCCTGACTGGAGAAGATGTAGTCCAGTAATCTGGAGTAGGATATCGATTCGGCCTTCAGCGTAATGGGCCCCAACCCATCCAATGGATAGGCAGCAAAGGTTCCGAGCTTGAGATCGTCAGCAATGGAGTAGATAATTTCATCCGCCCTGGTGTTCCTAAAGTTCACCTTCAATTGTTGATTAACGGTATCCAGAACCTCATAGCTCCTGGACCCAGACCTATTGGCAAAAGAGTTGGTGTTTTGGCCGTCAGTGATTGCTGGAGAAAATAGAAAATAACCCTCGGCGGATCTTTCCAGTTTCAGGGAGTTTCCGATGGCCAGTTGGTTTAGGGCGTTTTCCAGGGGAACGTCCTTGATGAAGAT
>Ga0115565_10003948_pt1 | contig 10300 bp, 6 predicted proteins | sample COGITO_mtgs_1105_FD_87199 | JGI IMG/M metagenome (GOLD analysis project Ga0115565, IMG submission 87199) | Pelagic marine microbial communities from North Sea - COGITO_mtgs_110530 | ecosystem: Environmental > Aquatic > Marine > Epipelagic | place: Germany:Helgoland, sampling site Kabeltonne... | reverse complement strand
TCTTGTAAACGTTCTTTTGAGGCTTTTAAATTATCTCTCGTGGTTGATGTGTTGGAAGCTATAACACCATCAATCTTTGTTTCTGCAACCAATTCTATAATTTCATCTAATTGTTGATTGTTTAAATCTGGTGCAATTTTTAGTAAAATAGGTCTCGACTGTGATAGACCTGACAAAGAAAGTTCTTGATTTAGTTTTTGACAAGCAGAAATCAATTCTACTAAATATTCTTTGTCAATTAATTTTGCATGACTTCCCACATTTGGACAACTAACATTTAGTACAAAATAATCTACATAAGGATGCAAACCTTCAAAACATTCTAAATAATCTGCTGTATAATTTTTTGGTAATGTTTGTGTGTTTTTACCGATATTTCCACCAATAAGAACTTTGCCTTTGTTCTTTTTTAATTGCTGAATGGCAACTTCCAGACCTTCGTTATTAAAGCCCATTCTGTTGATAATCCCTTGATCGTCTTTTAAACGAAATAATCTTTTTTTAGGATTCCCAATTTGCCCTTTTGGAGTTACTGTACCAATTTCTATAAAACCGAAACCGAAATTTGCTAATTCGTTATATAAAACTGCGTTTTTATCAAAACCAGCAGCCAAACCCACTGGATTTTTAAAAGTTAATCCAAATAAAGTACGTTCTAACTTTTTATCATTCACTTGATATATACTCCTAAAAACACCTGAAACTAAAGGGATTTTACACAAAAATCGTATCAAAGAAAAAGTAAAATAATGTACTTTTTCTGGGTCAAAAAGAAAGAAAATAGGTCTTATAAGTAGTTTGTACATATTATTTTTTTGAAAACCAGTTTTTAAATTCTTTCGTTTTTATAAATTCTGGTGAAAATTCCGATAAATTAAATTTTAATTCCTCTTTATCTATCTCGAATTTAGTAACGTATAATTCTAAAATTTCGATGACTTTTTCATAATTATTTGTCTCCAAATAAATACCTAAAGCACTGTCATAAGCATCTATAAAATCTGGATATTCAAGGTTTACAATGGCATATTTTCCTAAAGCACTTTCATACTCTTTTTCAAAATAATATATATTTCCTTTGATGTAATTTAAAAATGGATCACCTCCTAAAACTTCGTCCAATTTATCGATAGATTTTATAGCTTTATCAAATTGTTTGTTTAAAATCAAACCATCTAAAGAAACTAAATATAAACTAGGATCGTTTGGGAACCTTTTTTCATAATCCTTAATCGCTTTATAATAAATATCTTCTGATAAATTAAAGGTAACCATAATATTTACCAACTGAAAAGCCTTTGTAACTTTAGAAGAACTACTGATGCTTTTGTATACTTTATGAGCTTCTTTAAATTTTCCAGCAGCATTTAACTCTTTAACTTCAATTAATTTAAGAGCATCTTGATAAACTGTAATTTCCGTTAAATCTTTCGTTAAAACGTTCGATTTATTTAAAATTGACTTATAATATGTTCTGTAAGTATCATTCAAATATTCGCCAGTCATATAAATATACATGTCTATAATTTTGAGTTCGCCATTAATTTCTTTCACTAAGTAATCATGGTAATTTAAACCCTCTCCATAAAGCCTAAATAGCAAATGAAAATTGTTTTGATCATCTTCGTATGCTCTTATAAATTCATAAGAACCTCCATCGATTTTTTGCTCAACTAGCAATTCTCCAAAGTTGAAATTTCTAGAAAACCCGCTAAAAAAACCAGCATTAAATTCATGGATTTTTTTATCTGTAGATTTTAAAAGAAAAATATCTGCAAAAGCTTTTAAATCATAAAGCTCATTCATAGCAGGAATATCGTCTCTATCTGACTTATTTTGAAGACTAAAACCCAAATTCGTTACTTCTTCTAAAGTAATCTTCGTTTTTTCTTTTTCTTTAACGCAAGAAAAAGAAATTACAAATAAAAGTAAGTAAACAATTTTTTTCATGATATTTTATCTTAAAACAGCTTCTAAATTCTTTTCGAAACTTTGCTGTAATTTCTGCATTACTTTATCTATTTGATTGTCTTCTAAAGTTTTAGAATCATCTTGCAATACAAAACTAACTGCGTAAGATTTTTTACCTTCTGGTAATTTGTCTCCTTCATACACATCAAATAAATCTACTTCTTTTAAAATATTCTTTTCCGATTGAAAAGCAATATTGTAAATCTCTTTGAATTGTGTTTTAGAATCTAACAATAAAGCTAAATCTCTTTTTACTGATGGAAATTTAGAAATCTCAGAAACTTTCAACTGTTTTTTACTCGCTAATTTTAAAATATTATCCCAATTAAAATCGGCAAATAATACTTCTTGTTTAATTCCGAATTCTTTTAAAATTGATCTTTTTACAACACCAAATTCAGCAACTTTAATCTTTCCTAAGCTTAAAGCTATTCCTTCAGAAAACACATCGTTTTTAGTTGGCGAAGTTTTAAAACTAATAATTCCTAATCTTTCTAAAACTGATGTTATAATTCCTTTTACATAAAAGAAATCAGATGTTGTTGATTTGCTATTCCAAGAATCTTTTGTTCTGTTTCCAGTAACAAACAATGTTAAGTGTTTATCTTCTTGATATTTGCTATTATAGTTATGGTATGTTTTACCAAATTCATAAAATTTTAAAGAGTTATTTCTTCTATTTAAATTATAAGAAACAGACTCTAAACCACTAAATAACAAAGATTGACGCATCACATCTAAATCGCTACTTAAAGGATTTAACATGGCAACATTTGCTTCATCATTAATGTTTTCTGACAGTTTTGTATAATCAGATTTTGTTAATGAATTTGCCATGGTTTCATTAAACCCTAAAGAACTTAATTGGTCTGCAATAATGTTTTCAATTTTAGTTTCTTTGTTAGAATCAAAAGAAATTGAAGTATTTAATTTGTGAGAAAACTCAATATTATTGTAACCATATATACGTAAAATTTCTTCAATAATATCTGCCTCTCTTTGCACATCTGTTCTGTAAGATGGAATTGTTAATCCTAAACCACCTTCAGTTTCACTGTTAATTTTAATTTCTAAAGAAGCTAAAATATTTTTTATTTTTTCTTTCGGAATTTCTTGTCCTATTAATCTGTAAGCATTTTGATAAGAGAAAAACACTTGAAAATCTTCTACTTTAACAGGATAAAAATCAGAAATATCAGAAGCTAACTTACCTCCTGCATATTCTTCAATTAACAAAGCAGCTCTTTTTAAAGCATATTCTGTCATATTAATATCAATTCCTCTTTCAAATCTAAAAGAAGCATCTGTGTTTAAAGCATGTCTTTTTGCTGTTTTTCTAATAGAAACAGGATTAAAATAGGCACTTTCTAAAAAGATAGATGTTGTATGTTCTGTAACTCCAGATTGAGAACCGCCAAAAACGCCTCCTAAACAAAGTGGATTTTCATCAGCATCACAAATCATAATATCATCCGCAGAAAGTGTTCTTTCTATAGCATCCAAAGTGGTAAATTTTGTACCTTCCTTTAATGTTTTAACTTTAATTTTTGTGCCTTTAATCTTCTGAGCATCAAAAGCGTGCAAAGGTTGCCCAAGTTCATGCAACACATAATTTGTAATATCTACAATATTATTTTTTGGCGTAATTCCTATTGCTTTTAAGTGATTTTGAATAAATTCTGGCGAATCTTTTACAGTAATATCTGTAATGGTAATGCCACAATAACGAGGGACTAATTCTTTATTTTCTACTTCTACATCAAAACGAAGCGTTCTTTCATCTACATGAAAATTACTAACAGAAGGCGAAATTAATTCCTTTTTAACATCTTTCTGAATTAAACCTGCTCGTAAATCTCTGGCAACTCCATAATGACTCATGGCATCAGATCTGTTGGGTGTTAAACCAATTTCAAAAACATAATCAGTCTTAATATTAAAAACATCCGACGCTAATGTTCCTTCTTTAATTTTTTCATCTAAAATTAAAATTCCATCATGTCCACTTCCAAGACCTAATTCATCTTCAGCGCAAATCATTCCATGACTTTCTTCGCCTCTAATTTTCCCTTTTTTTATTTTGAAACCTTCTCCTTTATCATCATATAACATAGTTCCAATAGTGGCAACAGGTACTTTTTGACCAGCAGCAACATTAGGAGCTCCACATACAATTTGTACAAGATTTCCATCACCTAAATCTACAGTAGTTACTTTTAATCTGTCTGCATTTGGATGCTGCACACAGGTTAAAACTTTACCAACAACAATGCCTTTTAAGCTTCCTTTTATAGATTCTTTGGTTTCAATTCCTTCCACCTCTAAACCTAAATCAGTTAACAACTCTCCTGTTTTAGTTGCATCCCAGTCAATTTTTACAAATTGTTGTAACCAATTATAAGATATTTTCATGTTTTTTTCTTGAAATTTTTCAGCGGCTAAATTAACCAATTTTAAGGGTTTTATTAAATATTGATGTAAGTATTTTATTGTAAATTTGAACTCAATTTCAAACAATATCGATGCGTTTTTTACTATTGACTGTCAGTTTTTTACTATTTATTTCTTGCAATACAAATACAACCAAAACTTTGGATGTTGGTACTTATAGAGGTGTTTTACAAGTACAAGACAACCAAGAATTGCCCTTTATTTTTGAAGTTAAAAACGATTCTCTTTTAACAATTTTTAATGCTGATGAAATTATTACTGTGGATGAAATTACGTATAAAAATGATTCGGTTGTGATACAAACTCCCGTTTTTGAAGGATATATTATTGCAAAAATCGAAGAAAATAGTTTAAAGGGTAATTATATAAAACCAAGTTTAGATCAAATAGTTCATTTTAAAGCGATAAAAAATGAAAATCGATTTTCATCAAAAAAGGAAGCAACTGTAAATGTTTCTGGAATCTGGGAAACCGTTTTTAGTGCTGACAACAAAGTTGATACCTATCTTGCAAAAGGAATTTTTACCCAAACCAACAATAAAGTTACAGGAACTTTTAGAACTACAACTGGAGATTACAGATATTTAGAAGGTGTTGTTGATGGAGATTCTTTAAAACTTTCTACTTTTGATGGTGCTCACGCATTTTTATTTACAGCAAAAGTTACAGATTCTACCTTAAATGGATATTTCTATTCTGGCAATCATTGGAAAGAACCTTTAACAGCAAAACTTAATAATGAGTACGAATTGCCAAATGAAGAGAATTTAACCTTCATAAAAGAAGGTTATGAATATTTCGATTTTTCTTTTCCTGATACTAGAGGAAGAGTCATTTCTTTGAGCGATTCTGAATTTAATAACAAGGTTACCATTATTCAAATTATGGGAACTTGGTGCCCAAATTGTTTGGATGAAAGCAAGTTTTTAGTAAATTATAGTAAGGAAAATTCGAATAAAGATTTGCAAATTATTGCATTGGCTTTTGAAGAAGCAAAAACGAGAGAAATTGCGTACGAAAGAATTAAGCGTTTCAAAAAACGAATAGGACTTGAATATCCTGTTTTATTAGCGCAATTTGGTAATTTGGCTAATAAAACTTTGGCGCAACAAAAACTACCAATGTTGAACCATATAATTTCGTATCCAACTACCATTTTTATGGATAAAAAAGGAAAGGTTAGAAAAATACACACAGGTTTTAATGGACCAGCTACAGGTGAGAAATATACGGATTTCACAAATGAGTTTGAAGTTTTTGTTGATGAATTACTCAATGAAGAGTGATTTTTTTGCAATGAACTCGCAAATTTTGTTCTTTTACATGTCGCTCCTAAGGAGCTTTACAATTTTATTGTATCCAAATCTATTATTAATAGTACGCTCCTAAGGAGCTAAATAATTTTTGCAAATTAAATGTTAATCAGATACGAATTAAAAGAAAATATCACTTTTTAATTCGTGAATTTATGGCATTTTTTTTAAATCTTGATTAATAAAACTCAAAAAACTCTTACTCAATAAACAAATATTTTATATATAGCTTTCTAAGGCTTAGCGTAATTTTGAAATAACTATTTATTTTTATTTCACACCTATGGAATTTTCAGCTCTGTAAGAGCGAAATATTAATAAAAAAAATAAAGAGATATTCTTAAGCTCCTTAGGAGCGAAATCTAATAAGAAAACAGTAATTCTAAATCAAATTTAAAAACTTTAACTTTTTTAATTTGTGAATTCCTGGCATTTTTTTTCAAATTTGTTTGATATAATTCTAAAAAAATAAATCCAAAGCAAATAAAACTTAATGTGATTTATCAAATTCAAAATAAATATCTTTGCTTTTTAATTGAAAATAATGCTTCAAAAAATACCCAACTACATCAAATATATTTTTAGCAATTTCTTTTTGTTAATTGTTTTTAATTTCATTTTTAGAATCCTGTTTTATTTCTTTTTTGCAGAATTAGAAATTGCAACTTCAAACGAAATTCAAAAAGCCTTTTGGTTGGGTGTACGTTTTGATATAAAGTTATCAGCAATTATTCTTTTTCCATTAGCTCTTTTAGTTTTAATTGTAAACAGACGATTTTTTAACAACACTTTTTATAAAAAACTAGCAACTTTTTATTTGATTCTTGCATACATTATTTTGACGCTATTTTATCTAATCGATTTTGGGTATTATGATTATTTATCCATTAGATTAGATGCTGCTTCACTTCGTTTTTTAGAAGATTTAAAAATATCTACACAAGTTTTATTTGAAAGTTATCCAGTTTTTAAAGGTTTACTAGGATTTTTAATCCTTGGGTTCATCATCTTTAAACTTTCGAGATTTTTATATATCAGTTTTAAAAATAATCATCTTAATCCTTCTAAAAAGATAAAAGCTGTTTATTTTATTGCTACTTTTTTGCTGTTATCTTTTGGAATTTATAATAGTTTTTCTCACTATCCTTTAAGATGGAGTGAAGCTTTTTTCTCTAAAAATAGTAAAGTAAATCAATTTACATTAAATCCTGTTTTATACTTTTTTGATAGTTTTAAATTTAGAAGTGATGGTGTAAATTTGTCCGAATTCAAAAAATATTATCCTGTAATTGCTGAAGATTTAGGGTTACCAAAAGACAGCATTTCCTTCGAAAGAAAAGTAACTTTTGAGGATTCTTTAAAAACAAAACCCAATGTTGTCTTTGTAATGTTAGAATCTGTGGGTGTAAAACCTTTAAGTTATTATGGAAATCCTATTAACAGTTCACCAAAAATAGATTCTTTAATTCCTAAGAGTTTAAATTTTACGAACTTTTTTGTCCATAAATCTGGAACAGCTGCCAGTGTTTTTGCAAGTGTTACAGGTTTGCCAGACATCGATGATGTAAATACAGCATCTAGAAATCCGATGATTATTGATCAGCGTATTTTGTTTGATCAATTTAAAGGCTATGAAAAATTATACTTTTTAGGCGGAAGTGCAAATTGGGCAAATATTCGAGGAATTTTTCAAGCAAACATAAAAGACTTAAAAATCTTTGAAGAAGGCAGTTATGATACTGAAAACAGAGCCGATGTTTGGGGCATTGACGATTACGAATTATTCAAAGAATCTGACAAGGAATTGCAAAAATTACATCAACAGAAAAAACCATTTGTTGCCTATATTCAAACTGCAAGTAACCATATTCCATTTACAGTACCTGATCAAAAAGAAAGCTTTGCACCTCTTTCTGATACTGATATTTCTAAAGAATTGTTAGAAAAATCTGGCTTTAAATCAGTTGCTCAATTAAATGCTTTGCGTTATTTAGATTTTAATATTGGCCGTTTTTTAGAAAGAGCAAAAACTGCTGGTTATTATGATAATACTGTGTTTGTGTTTTTTGGTGATCACAACACAATGATGAACAGAAATCATCAATACACCAATGAACACGATTTAAACATCAACTTACAACACGCACTTTTCTTTATTCATGCTCCAAAGTTTGTAGAATCTAAAGAAATTACTAAAAACGGGAAATTAATTGATCTGTTCCCAACAATAATGAGCTTAATTAAGATGGATTATACTAATTACACTTTAGGAAGCAATCTTTTAGATACTTTAACAACAAGAAAAGCTTCCTCTTTTGTGTATCTAAAAATGAATGGAGAACCAACTATTGGCTTACTGCAAGACAGCTTGTATTATTCCAAAACAAATATCACTAAAACAAAAGGTTTGTATAATTTAAAAAGTGAAAATTTGGTTGATTTAAAAGCAAAATATCCAAAGAAAGCTTTAGAAATGGATAGCCTTTTAAATGCGTATTATCACTCAACAAAATATTTATATTTCAATAATAAAAAGTTAGAGAAATAGTTTTTTATCGAGTTTCTTAAAGAAAAAATAATAGATATTTGCCAATAAAATTCCTGTTAAAACCCCAACAAAAACATCTGTAGGGAAATGGACTCCTAAATACAATCTGCTGTAAGCAAAAAATAGTGGAAATACTAAAATGAAATAAATTTGCTTATATCTTTCTCTCAACAAAAAAATTGTAAATAAAGAGAAAAAGGTTGATGTTGTTGCATGCCCAGACATAAAACTATGGCTTTGTGGATTCGTAAATTCTCTTAAAGAAGTACGTAAAGAATCCATAATTTCTGGGTCGTTATTGGGTCTTAATCTAAAGGTATTATCTTTTATAAAAACGGTTAATTGATCTGAAATTGTCACCAAAAGAATCATAGCTAAAATCATAACTCCACCACGTTTCCAACCAAAGGTTTTTACAACTAGTATAAGAATAAAAAGGAACAATGGAGCCCAATAAAATTGGTTGGTAATTGCCAACCAAAATGGGTCCCATTGTTCACTTCCTAAATTGTTTAAGAAAACGGATAGTTCTTTGTCTTTTTGAATAATTGAGTCGAACAAATTATTTTCCTATTTCTAAAATTTCTATTTCAAAAACCAAATCGGATTTTGCAGGAAATGGACCATATTTAGCTTCGCCAAAACCTATATAATAAGGTACAAATAATCGTGCTTTTTCTCCAACCCTCATATTGGCAACACCTTCTTTAAAACCAGTAATCATTGGTTTTTCTGCATCATCTAACTGAAAAACAAAAGGTTGACCTCCATCTTTAGTAGATTGTATTTGAGTACCATCTGCAGTGTATAAGGTAAAATGAGATTTTATAGGTTTATTAGTAACTATTTTTTTGCCAGAAGGTTTTTTCTCTAACATTAAAATTCGTAGACCAGAAGTAGTTTTTATGGCTTTCTCTTCGCCCATTTCTGCTAAAAATATAGCTTTGTTTTCTAAATATTTAGCATATCTGGCTACTTCTGCATCATCTTCTTGTTGCTTTCTTGTTTTCTTGTTTTCAGCATACGTAAGCAATTCATTATCAAAAACTTCGTCTGCTTTAAAAGATTTTGCTTTATCACCAATTCTAATAATTTTTATAGTTTTAATGGTATCGAATTGGACAATACTATTTAAAACAACATTTCTTAAAGAATCTACAGCATTTTTAAGTTTTATAGAATCTTTAATTTTACTTTTTAATGTTGATAATTGAGCAGAATTCACAATAGTCTTTCCAAAAACAGGGTGTTTACCATCTAAATGAGGAATCTCTCTATGAGTTATAAAAAACTGACTTCCATTAGATTCTGGACCACTATTTGCCATCGATAACATTCCAGCATCATTATGTTTGTATAGTAAAGAACCGTTTTCATCTTTTGGAAATTCGTCTCCAAATCGATATCCAGCAGTTCCCATTCCTGTTTCTGTTGGGTCTCCTGCTTGCACTATAAAATTGTTTACAACTCTATGAAAACGAATACCATCGTAGAACTTTTTGCCCTTTATAGAATCTGTAACTTTATTATTATTTCCTTCTGATAAAGAAACAAAATTTGCTACAGTCATGGGTACATCCTCTGCATAGAGTTCTAATAAAATATCACCTTTATTAGTTTGTATTTCAGCATACAACCCATCTGCTAAATTTTTATATTTAGCAGATTGGCAGGCTGTTATTAACAAAAAGACAATAAAAATATAGGCTACTTTTTTCATCTATTGTTCTATAATATCTAAAATTTCTACTTCGAAAACTAAGGCAGAAAAAGGTGGAATTAATGCACCTCTTTGTTGTGCACCATAAGCTAATTCTTGTGGAATGAAGAATCTATATTTAGCACCTTCACTCATTAACAATAAACCTTCTGTAAAACCTGGAATAAATTGATTTGGACTTGCATCATAAGGAGTTCCTTTATCAACTGAGCTGTCAAAAACTTCACCAGTTATAGTAGTTCCATGATAATGAATTTTAACTTTAGAAGTAGGATTTGGCTTTTCTCCTGTTCCTTC
>Ga0115565_10003943_pt1 | contig 10305 bp, 9 predicted proteins | sample COGITO_mtgs_1105_FD_87199 | JGI IMG/M metagenome (GOLD analysis project Ga0115565, IMG submission 87199) | Pelagic marine microbial communities from North Sea - COGITO_mtgs_110530 | ecosystem: Environmental > Aquatic > Marine > Epipelagic | place: Germany:Helgoland, sampling site Kabeltonne... | reverse complement strand
TTTTGGAAACTTTTCAAAAGATTGGTTTTTTTCTTAAATTTATTGCGGTGAATTATAGAAATTTATGGTCTTATAAACAAGTTGTTTTAAGTTTATTTTTTCAACTTTGAAATGATTGTCTCTAGCTCGTCTGATGTGTTGTAAGTTATAACAACTTTTCCGGTTTTTTTGTTTTTTGCTTCTATTTCTACCTTGTGTCCAAAGCCTTCTGACATTTCTTGTTCAATGTTTAAAAGATCTGTATCTTTTATTTTTTTTATGTTTTTTGCTGGGGTGTTGTTTGATTTTGATATATTGCTAAGCTCTTTTACGCTTAGTTTGTTTTTTATTATGCTTTTTGCTGTTTTTTCTGCCTCTTCTGGGCTCATTGAGGCCAGCAGTTTTGCATGTCCTTTCTCAATCTGGCCGGCTGAAAGCATGTCCAATATGGCTGTTGAAAGATTTAATAACCTCAAAGAATTTGCTATTGTGCTTCTAGCTTTTCCAGTTGATGAGGCAACCTCATCCTGGGTGAGACCAAACTCTCTTTTTAGTCTGTCATAACCCCTTGCTTCTTCAACAGCATTTAGGTCTTCTCTTTGGAGGTTTTCAATAAGAGCAGATTCTAAGGCGTCTTGGTCTTTTTTTTGATCAACAAGGCAGGGTATTGTGCTTAGCCCTGCTTTTTTTGAAGCTCTCAGCCTTCTTTCACCAGCAATAACTTCATATTGGTTTAAGCCCATCTCTCTAACAAGAATGGGTGAAATAACTCCGTGATTTTTTATAGAATCTGTTAGCTCTAAAAGTTTAGCCTCGTCAAAGTTTGATCTTGGTTGAAACCTTCCAGCGCTAATGTTTTCAATTAAAACCTCTTTAACGGTTTTTTGGTTTGCGTCTTTATTAGAGCCCAAGAGAGCGTCCAGACCTCTGTTTAAAATTTTGTTTTCATCGGACATATTCAACCTTCCTGATTAGTTCCCCAGCAAGAGCAAGATAGGCCTTTGCTCCATATGATGTTGGCATGTATTTTACACCAGAAACCCCGTGGCTTGGCGCTTCGGCAAGCTTAATGTTCCTTGGGATTAGGGTGTTAAAAACCAAGCTAGAAAAATGGTTTTCAAGCTCGTCCGAGACCTCTTTTGCAAGGTTGTTTCTCATGTCAACCATTGTTCTAATTATTCCCAAAACCCTATTAGATGTTAGGTTTTTGTCGGAAAGTGTTTTGATTGTTTGCATTAATCCAGCAACGCCCTCAAGAGAATAATACTCACACTGAAGTGGAATTAGTGTGCCAGAGGCAGCAAACAATGCTTCTATGGTTAATTGATTTAAGGTGGGCGGGGTATCGATAATGGTGTAATCGTATTTTTTTTCTATGTTTTTTAGCTCCCCGGATAAAAAATTTTGTTTTTGTGAGTCTCTTATTCCAACCTCGAGCGCTATAAGGTCTTGGCTGCCCGGGATGACGTCATATGTGTCAGCTGTTTTGTATATACATTTGTTGATGTTTGTTTTTTCAAAAAATAGGTTAAAAAGGGTGTTTGGGTTTTCTTCTTTTATTCCTGTGGCTGTTGTCGCGTTGCCCTGGGGATCTAGATCTATTAACAAAACATTTCTTTTTGTTGCAGAGAGGCTTGATGCGAGATTGACCGCTGTGGTTGTTTTGCCAACACCCCCTTTTTGATTGGCTATTGCTATAACCTTATTCATTTTTTTTAATCATCACTATGTGTCTTTCATATTTTTTATTATCTAGTTCGATTATTTCATACTTATAATTGTTTGTGTTTATTGCTGTCATTTCTTCTTCTATTTTTTCAATACGGCCTTTTAAGAGAAGGTATTTGCCATCTTTTTTTAGGTTTTTTTCTGTAAGGCTTAAGATTTTTTCGGTTGATGAGAATGCTCTGGCAGTTATTATTGAATAGCTTTCAAGTTTGTTGGATTTTGTAATTGTGTGTTTTAAAACCTTGATGTTGGGCAGGCCTAAAACATCTTTGGTTTTGTTTAAAAAATAGCATTTCTTTTGGCTTTTTTCTAGCAAATGAATTTCGCAATCAGGCCTAAGAATTGCTAAAACAATTCCTGGAAAACCTCCCCCAGAACCTAGGTCAAGAATTTTTGATTTTGGATTAATTTTTTCTATTAGTGGTATGCAGTCTAAGATGTCTTTTTCAAAAACCTCATCTTTGTTGGCTCTGGTAAAAATATTGTGTTTTTTGTTAAAAACCAAAGCTTCGTTGATGTAAATCTTTATTTTTTCTTTTTCAGTTATTGAAAGATTTTTATGCATTTATTTTTTGTAGCTCTAATTTTTTTATGTTGATTAGAATTAGGTTTATTGCTGCTGGTGTAACTCCCTCTATTTTTGCGGCCGAACCAATTGTTTCTGGGTTTGATTGGGTTAGTTTCTCAACAACCTCGTTAGATAGTCCGCTTATGTTTTTATAATCTATTGAGCTTGGAATTTTTTTGTTGTTTTGTTTTTTGTTTTTGTTAATTTCTCTTAACTGTTTGTCTATATAGCCTTTGTACTTGATTTCCACCGAGGCCCTTTTAAAAAAAACTTTTTCATCTTCTTGAATTTTTATGAGTTTGTTTTCTTCCACATCAGGCCTTGTTAATATTGAGTGCAGGCTTCTTTTTTCTTCAAGTGTTACTGTGTCGTTGTTTTTATTTAAAAACGTTTTTATTTTGGTTTTTTCTAGGGTGTTTTTTACAAAGTTTTTATATGCTTCTTCCCTCTTTAGATAGTTTTGATATCTTTCTTTTTTTATAAGGTTTAGGTTGTAGGCCTTTGTTAAAAGCCTTTGCTCTGCATTGTTTTGGGATAACAAAAGCCTATGCTCTGCTCTGCTGGTAAACATTCTGTATGGTTCTGTAATGCCATGTGTTGTTAGGTCGTCTATCAGAACCCCAATATAGGCCTCGTCTCTGTTTAGTATAAAAGGGTCTTTGTTTTGTATTGAAAGCGTGGCGTTTATTCCAGCAACCAGCCCTTGAGCTGCTGCTTCTTCGTATCCGGTTGTTCCGTTTATCTGTCCAGCTAAATAAAAATCTTTTAAAAACGTTGTTTCAAGAGTTTTTTTGTTGGTTCTTGGGTCTATAAAATCGTATTCAACTGCGTAACCATACTCTGTTATTTCTGCGTTCTCCATTCCCTCTATTGATCTGATAAACTCTTGTTGGGCTTTCTTTGGAAGGCTGGTTGAAATGCCGTTTGGGTATATTAAGTCTATGCCTATCCCCTCTGGCTCTATAAATATTTGATGGCTGTCTTTGGATGAAAACTTAAAAACCTTATCTTCTATAGACGGGCAATACCTTGGACCAATTCCAGAAATGTTCCCTGAATACATGGCTGAAAGGTGTGTGTTTTCAGATATTATTTTGTGAGTGTTTTTGTTGGTTCTGGTAATATAGCAAGGCATTTGTTTTTGATGTTCTTGTGCCTGGTTTGTTAAAGACATAAATGGTGTTGGTTTCTCACCGGGTTGTTCCTCCATAACAGAAAGGTTTAGGCTTGACATTGTTATTCTTGCAGGAGTTCCGGTTTTTAGCCTCCCCATTGGGAGTTTTAAATCATAAAGTTTTTTTGATAGCGGTATGGCGGAGTCGTCCCCCACTCTTCCACCCTTAGTTACTTCTGATCCTGTATACATTAAGCCATTCAAAAAAGTCCCTGTAGTTAAAATTGTTTTTTTTGCTTTCACCTCTTTGCCGTTTGCAATAACACCCTTTACAAAACTTTTATCAATTATTAGGTCGGTTACTTCGGCTTCGATTAAATAAATATCTGTTTGTTTTATTATTTTTTGAATAGCTTCTTTGTAAAGCTTTCTGTCACACTGAACTCTTAGGGCTTGGACGGCGTCACCCTTTCTTGTGTTGAGTGTTCTGTATTGAATTCCAGACATGTCGGTTGCAAGGGGCATAATCCCTCCCATAGCGTCTATCTCTCTAACAATATGTGACTTTCCCAAACCGCCAATTGCTGGATTGCAAGACATCTGGCCAATTTTTGTTTTATCAAAAGTTATGAGGGCGCAAACCATGCCCGCTCTACTAACAGCATGGGCTGCCTCAACACCGGCATGACCACCCCCAACAACTATGACATCAAACTTATCCATATACTTATTAAAACCAATAATATCTATATTATATACTTATTGTTATTTCTATTAGGGTAAGCGTTTTCTGTGGGTAACAGCATGAAAGCTATTTAAACAAAGCCCAAACAGGCAACAATAAAACATGTTTAACCCTGTTAAAGGAACCAGAAAACTCAATACAAAAACCTGTTGATAAAAAATTATGTAAAAAATTAAACACAGATTAATAACAGCTTACTTACCAATACAAAAATTACTAAAAATATCTCCAAGCAAAGAGTCTGAAGTTTTAACACCAACAACCTCATCCAAAAAACCCCTTGCCAACCTTAGGTCTTCTGCCACCAGTTCCAAACCACCACCTTCCTCAATTTTTAATAGAGCATCTTTTAAACATTTAAGAGACGAGTTGAACAGAGATATATGACGATCTCTAACCAAAAAAGAATAATCACCCCTATCAAAAACCTTAAAAAAACTAGCAAGCTTATTTTTTAACTCGCCAAAACCCTCTCCGGTTTTTGCAGAAACCAAACAATCAAAAACCTCTTGATTTGGAGGGCCTAAATCTAACTTGTTATATACGGTTAAATATTTTTTCCCTTTTGTAAGTTTTGAAAACTTATTTAAAACAATTTTATCAAAACTGTCGAAAATACCAACAACAACATCAGCGCCCTCTATCTGTTCCAAAGCAATACTTATGCCTCGCGACTCTATTAAATCATCCGTCTCTCTTATACCCGCTGAGTCCAATAAAGAAAAAGAGGCATCGCTATAAAACAACTCAGACTCGACTAGATCACGCGTTGTTCCGGCAACGCTTGAAACCAGCGCCCTTTCAAAACCTAAAAGCCTATTAAAAACTGAAGACTTTCCTGAATTAACAGGACCCACAAAAAGAACCTTGTTTTTACTAGAGTAATGTTTTTTACTAACACAACCATCAACAAACAAAGAGAAATCAACTACAATTTTTTTTAGACCACCAACCAAAGCACCGTCTAAAAAATCCTCACCCTCATCTGAGAAATCTATTTCTCCTTCAACACCCATTCGCAAGAAATCTATTTTTTTTGAAAAACCAACAACCAAATCAGTAAAAGTTCCAGACAAAGACTTTGAAGACAAATACACACTCTCTCGGCTTGAACTATCTATAATATCCACAACAGCCTCAGCTTCGTTTAAACTAATTTTATTATTTAAAAAAGCTCTCTTTGTAAACTCTCCCGGAGGCGCCTCATCAAAACCCAGGCCCTTAAAAACATCAACAATAAGCGACATAACGCCAAGGCTTCCGTGAGCATATACCTCAAAAGAATCCTCGCCCGTATAACTATTCGGACCCTTAAAAAAAACAACCCCAACATTATCAATAACACCACCGCCGGCGTCTAAAAAGGACCTCAAATAAAAAGTTCTCGCTCTTTTTAGTTCGCAACCAGTTATCTGTTTTATTTTATCAAGACAACCATAGCCAGAAACCCTAAAAACACATATTGCAGACTTTGCCGGAGGTGTGGCAAGGGCGAAAACAACCGACATAAAACTTACTCACCACCAGCGCTTGTAGGGCTCAGTACGCCTGTTTTTTTGTAAAGGTAGCGCTGTTGAGCAAGAGAAACACCAGAATTAATAACAGAGTACAAACAAAGGCCAGCAGGAAAAATAACAAAGAAAATAGAAAAAATAACAGGCATATATTTCATTACTTGAGCTTGTGTTGGGTCAGATGTTGGCGGAGCGGGACTAAGCCTTTGGGTTGAAACCATAACCAAGCCAAACAAAACCGGAAGAATAAACAAAGGGTCTGGGATGGATAAATCAGAAATCCAAAAGAAAGAAGCATGACGTAACTCAACCATTTCCCGAAGAGCAAAAAAGAAGCCAATAAAAAAGGGCATCTGGGCCAGCACCGGCAAACAACCGCCCAAAGGGTTAACCTTCTCTCTTTTATACAAAGCCATAACCTCTGCGCTTGCCTTTTGTCTGTCGTTCTTATACCTGTCTTGTATATCTTTCATCATTGGGCCAACTTTTCGCATACCCGCCATAGAAACAAAACCCTTTGCAGTAATTGGGAACAGGGCCAACTTCAAGATCAAAGTAAAAATTATTATTGACAGAGCCCAGCTATTAACATACTCATTAATTAGATCTAAAAACCAAACCATTGGTTGGGATATAAACCAAAACCAACCCATATCAATCGAAAGCTCTAAACTTTCTGCTCTTTCAGCAAGGTCTTTTCTTATTTTTGGGCCAATAAAAACCCTGTGAGAGTGAGAGTAAACCAGGTTTGCAACCTCACCCTTTTCAACCGTATAACCCATTCGGTAAACACCTGACTCGGCTGGAGAGGTAAAATAATTATATACATACTCATTAGAGCCTATCAATGCTGCAAAAAAATACTTTTGAATAAAAGAAATCCAACCAGATCTAGAAAGAACAGAGGTGGGCTTATCTAATGCTCTCAACCTTGTTGTTTCATAGGGGTCTTGGTCGCTGCTAATAGCAACTCCTTGATAGGAGCTGTTATTCATCATACCGCCCTCAATAAATCCTGTTTTTAAGTCTAACGATCTTCCCTCTGTTCTATATAGAGATGCAAAAGCCTTACCCTCAACACCAACACTCGAACTATCTTTAATAAGGACCTCATACGTATTTGGCAAGAAACTAAACTCTTTTGCAAAGCTCCCATCCCCACTCTTTAACAAAACAAAATTATCACCATAACTATCAAGAACATATTTAACAGCCTGCCCGGTAAAACCTGTTCTAAGATAGTATTTAAAAGAACCAATGTCTGAAGATCCAAAAACCCTCACACCCATAGAGCCCTCGACATTTTCAACACCATACTGTTTTAGTCTAGACTCAAGCACGCTGCCGGTTTGAATAGAAATTTTAAGCCTTAATAAATCATTCTCAAGGTAAACATATGCACCATCCTCAGAAACTTTTGGCTTTGCCATCTCAATACCAGCAAGCTCAAGATGCTTGCTAATTGAGGAGGATTTGTTGTCAGACGTCCACTCATAAAAAAGAGCCACAGACAACACAGCAACCAACCCAAGATAAACCTTTCTAATATTCATTCTATTAATGTTCCTTTTTGATAAAGAGATTCTACAGCCTTAACAATCTCAACAGAAGCCTCGGAGTATTTTAATTCAGCAAAGGGTTTGTAAACAAGAACAACAAAAACCCCGCTCCCCAATAAATTATTTTTTTTAAAAATATCCTTAATCTGCCTTTTAATTTTGTTGCGAACAACAGCAAGCTTAAAATTTTTTTTTGAAACAGATATTCTAAGAGCCGAAGGCTCTGTCGGTAAATAAAAAAGCCTTAGGTTTGTTGATGTATGAAAGTGCCTAGGCAGCCTGGGTTGAGACAAGCTCTATGCTGATAGAACCTTGCGGCCCTTTTTTCTTCTATTAGACAGTATAGCTCTTCCAGCCTTTGTAGCCATTCTTGCTTTAAAGCCATGGGTTCGGCTTCTCTTCAGTGTACTTGGTTGAAACGTTCTTTTCATAATTAACCACCTAAAAAATAGTGGCGCATTATAGCTTATATATTAAAAGATTTCATATTAAATTATGAAAACATTAAATATTTATTTATATACAAGATATCCACAGAAAATTCATCAAGTTATTCTGTAGATATCTTGTGAGTTTTTTAATAGACTAGGTGTCTATTAGGAGGGCTTAAGATTGGAATTTTGGAATAAATGCTCAGAAAGGCTAGAAAACACTCTTTCACAGGATGATTTTAACACCTGGATCAGGCCCTTAAAAGGAAATTTGAACAAAAATATTCTTGAGTTAGTTGCCCCTAATGACTTTATACTAAATTATGTAGAGACCAATCTATCCAATGAAATTATGGATATGGTTAGGGCCCAATCAAAAAAAGACATAAGTCTTGTTTTCAAAGCTCATACAAAAGAAACATTTGTCGATAAATATAAAAATAAAACAAAGTCCGAAGATACCAAGCTTGTTCCCTCATATGTTTTTGAAACCTTTGTAGAGGGAAAGTCAAATCACTTGGCATTAGCAGCGTCTAAACAGGTTGCATCTAACCCAAAAGGAGATTACAACCCTTTGTTTATTTATGGGGGGGTTGGTTTAGGCAAAACTCATTTAATGCACGCGGTTGGTAACCAAATATTAAAAAATGAACCCGGAAAAAGAATTGTTTATGTTCATTCAGAAAAATTTGTCTCGGACATGGTAAAAGCCCTTCAGCTTGGTGCTATGAACGAATTTAAATCGTTTTATAGAAACGCTGACGCGCTTTTAATTGACGATATTCAGTTTTTTGCAGGCAAAGAGCAGTCCCAAGAAGAGTTTTTCCATACATTTAACGCTTTATTGGACAGAAACAACCAGATGATCCTAACTTGTGACAAATACCCAAAAGAAATAGACGGCCTAGAAGAAAGACTTAAATCAAGGCTTGGCTGGGGCCTTCCGGTAATAATAGACCCTCCAGAGCTCGAAACCAGGGCCGCTGTTCTTCTTCAAAAAGCATCATCTATGGGTGTAGAAATGCCAAATGATTGTGCGATATATATTGCTCAGAGGATTCGCTCTAATATTAGGGAGCTAGAGGGAGCCCTCAAAAGAGTTGTTGCAAATGCAAGATTTACAAACCAAAAAATAGACCTCGCCCTAGTAAAAGATGCTCTAAAAGACCTCTTTGTAATATCAGCAAAAATGGTTAGTATTGAAAATATTCAAAAAACTGTAGCAGAGTACTACAATATTAAACTTTCAGATCTTTTGTCTAAAAGAAGAAGCAGGTCCATTACCAGGCCAAGACAGTTAGCAATGGCTCTTACAAAAGAGCTTACAAGACATAGTTTGCCAGAAATCGGGGAAGCCTTTAATGGAAGAGACCACACAACAGTCCTTCATGCTTGTAAAAAAATAGCAGAACTCAGAAAAGAAAGCTCTTCTCATGAAGAAGATTATAGAAACCTCACAAGAGCACTTACAAACTAATAATGGATTTTTATATTACAAAAGAAGAGATAGTCAAATCTCTTAACTCCACACTTGGTGTTGTTGAAAAAAGACAAACATTGCCAATTCTTGCAAACGTTCTTTTTGAGGTCGATGAATCATCCTTAAAGTTAACGGCAACAGATTTAGAGTCAGAAATTTCAACCATCTCAACAATCTTAAACTATAAAAGTGGAGGCAAAATAACAGCCCCGGCAAAAAAATTAAGCGAGCTTTGCAGGCTTTTTAAGGATGACTCCGAGATTCATTTCTTTTTAGATGGCGATAACCTTAAAATAGAAACAAGCTCAGGCAAATACAACTTGGCAACATTGCCAAGTGAAGATTTCCCCGTGTTTGAAAAAGAGGAGGGAGGAAACGCTGTAAACATTACTGCCCAAAACCTAAAATCCTTAATTTCGAAGACCTCATTCGCAATGGGGAATCAGGATTGGAGGCACTATTTAAACGGCTTATTTTTATCTGTAGAAGACACAAAAATTACAAGTGTTGCAACCGACGCCCACAGATTGGCAATGGCCACCCTCAGTTTAAATGAGGGAGTGTCTGACAAAATAACAGGCATCGTTCCAAGAAAATCAATTAATGAAATAGGAAAGCTTGTAAGTGATAGCACTGAAAACATTCTTCTTCAACTTAGTCAAAACTCTATTAACGTAAATGTTGCAGGCACAACATTTTCAAGCAAGCTGATTGAGGGTAAATTCCCAGATTATGAGCAAGTAATTCCCACAGGAGAAAGCTCAACACTATCAATTAACAAAAAAAGTCTTTCTGAAAGTTTAAGCAGGGTAAGCGTTCTCTCAAGTGAAAAGTTTAGAGGTGTTAGGCTTGTAACCTCTGATAACTCTATAAATATTTCAGCAAATAACCCAGAAAAAGAACAGGGCGAAGAGTCTGTTGAATGCTCATATGGTGGAGACAATATAGATATAGCATTCAATGTAAATTATATACAAGAAATACTTTCATCTATTGAGGGTGAGCTCGTAGAAATTCATTTTTTTGGCCCTGACAAAAGCTGCTTAATAACAAATCCTGGATCTGAAAGTTACAAGTATGTGGTAATGCCGCTCCTTATATAGGTTTGATATTGCCCAACAAATTAATTCTTTAAGCTAAAATGATTACCGAGTTAAAGCTGCATAATTTTAGATGCTTTAATTCGT
>Ga0115565_10003942_pt1 | contig 10306 bp, 10 predicted proteins | sample COGITO_mtgs_1105_FD_87199 | JGI IMG/M metagenome (GOLD analysis project Ga0115565, IMG submission 87199) | Pelagic marine microbial communities from North Sea - COGITO_mtgs_110530 | ecosystem: Environmental > Aquatic > Marine > Epipelagic | place: Germany:Helgoland, sampling site Kabeltonne... | reverse complement strand
GCTTCTTGTTTAACATTAATATAGCTCTCTTCATTGCAAGTAATGAAGCATTTAGAATATTTAATTTGTCAATTTCCTCAACACTTGCAGATGCAAAGGTATATTCAAAAGCTTTTATTTTTATCTCCTCATATACCTCTTTTCTTTTTTTTGGAGAAATTTTTTTTGAGTCATCTAAATTTTTTATTTTCGAATTATCATCTAAAATGACTGCTGAAGCAAAAACCGGTCCGCATAAAGGGCCTCTTCCTGCTTCATCCACACCATAAATGAGTGTCATTTAAGGTGAGGTTTTATTACTTTAATGACTAAAGATGAAGTATTCTTTTTTAGGTCTTTATGAAGCTTATAAAACTTAGACTCTATTTTTTTTAGGTATCTTTTATCCCTAATAATTTCACATGCTTTTTTGCTTAATAAGTTTGGCGTTGCTCTGTGTTGTAACATTTCAGGAACAATATCTTCATTAAGTAAAATATTCGGTAAGCTAACATGAGGAATTAAGCGTACCATTTTCCAAACAAAATAGTAAACCCATGAACCCTTATAAATTATAATCATTGGCTTTTTATGCAATGCAATCTGCAGAGATGCGGTTCCAGAAGCTGCTATAGCCATATTTGAGGAGCTTAGTATTTCATCAACTTTCCCTTTAATCAGTTTAAGGTTTTTAGTAGGATTGTTTTTTACGCGAGCTTCTATGAAGCTCATATTGGTATCATTGTTTACAGGTATTAAAAATCTAGCATTTGGATATACTTCTAATAGATTTTGGGCTGTTTCAAGCAAGACATCGGAGTGAGCTTTCAGCTCACCCATCCTACTTCCTGGCAAAAGTGCAATCACGAGATCCTTGCGATCAAGTTTCAATATCTTACGATATTTAAACATATTTGATTTTAATGAAATTTTATTCGCCAAGGGATGGCCAACAAAGGTTGTTTTTATACCAACTTTCTCGAACAATGGTTTTTCATGGGGGAAAATAGAAAATATATGGTCAGTAGTTTTTTTTATCTTATAAACTCTTTTTGGCCTCCATGCCCAAACTGATGGAGCAACGTAATGAAAAGTTGGTATGCCGCTTTGTTTAAGTTTTTTTTCAACATAAAAATTAAAATCTGGAGCATCAACGCCAATGAAAATATCAGGTTTCTCATTTTTTAAATACTTAATTAACTTATATCTTAAGAAAATTAATTTAGGAATATTTGGAAGTACTTGAAAAAATCCAAGTAAAGAAAGATTAGAATAATCAAAAAAAGATTTTAAGCCTTGATGTTTCATTTTGGGCCCACCTACGCCTATAAATTCAACATTTTTTTCTTTAGAGTTTATATCAGCCATTAGTTGGCCGGCTATCAGATCTCCAGAAGGCTCACCTGCCAATATTGCAATTTTAGCCACCTTACCTTATAAGCCCTCTTTTTGATCTTTCAATAAAATCTAAATAGAGACCTACTTCTTTTGAGGATTGTTTTAACTTTTCAAGGTCTTTTTTTGCTTGATCAAGAGAATTATTTCTCATATAAATAATTTTATACCCTTCTTTAATATCAGAAATAGATTGGATACTAAAGCCTCTCCTCTTTAGCCCCTCAGAATTAACTCCATTTGGAAAGGAGTTACCACCCCTACTAGCAGCTCTCACATAAGGAGGAACGTCAGATCCAAGTAAAGTTCCTCCCATTGTTATTACATGTGCTCCAATTTTACAAAATTGATGAATTCCCGTTAACCCACCTAATACTACGTAATCGTCGATCTCAACATGCCCGCCCAAAGTAACACTATTAGCAAGGATATTATTATTTTTTATAATACAATCATGGGCAACATGAACATAAGCCATAATCCAATTATCATTTCCAATAACTGTTTTTACATTCCCCTCAACTGTCCCGGTGTTTAATGTGCAAAACTCTCTAATCGTGTTTCTATCGCCAATTTCAAGGCAAGTTTCTTGATCTTTATATTTAATATCTTGTGGCTGCTCACCAATAGATGAATAATGATAAATCTTATTTGACTTACCTATTCTGGTATGACCAGTGATATTTACATGGTTACCGACCTCAGTCCCTTCGCCAAGCTCAACAGACTTTCCAATGATAGAATAGGCCCCTATCTTGACATTTTTTGCAACCTTTGCATGAGGATGAACGATGGCAGTAGTATGTATTTCTTGATCAAATTCCATTAAACTATCTTTCTTTTAAATTTCTTTTAAAATGCATGTAATTTCTGCTTCAGCTACAATTTCATTTTCTACTAAGGCAGCTCCCTTGTACTTCCAAAATCCTTTAATTCTTCTCTCAATTGAAACATTTAAATGTAATTGATCCCCAGGGATAACAGGTTTTTTAAACCTTGCATTATCTACCCCTGCAAAATAATAAACTGAATCATCATTTGGTTTGTCGTTGATTGTTTTGAAAGATAATATTGCTGCCGCTTGTGCCATAGCTTCGACTATGAGAATTCCCGGCATAACTGGATAATGCGGAAAATGTCCAGGGAAGAATGGTTCATTTATTGTTACATTTTTTACAGCCTCAATTTTCTTGCCAATCTCATAGGATAATACCTTGTCTACAAGAACAAAGGGGTACCTATGGGGAAGGTGATCCAATATTTCTTTAATGTTCATTGAAGTGTCTTGTGTCATTTCATACCTTTTCTAATCATAAATTTAACAGCAAACTTCAACCAATCTTTGTGATTCAATGGAGGTAACGCCCCTGTAAACCTTTGCCCCTCTTTTTTTATCGATCTTCCTATTACTGTTCGAGCTGTAATTACAGACCTATCAGCAATGGAAATATTTGGGCCTATTCCAGCACCCCCCCCAATCATACATCCCTTACCTATTTTGCAGCTTCCAGCAAATCCTGCCATAGCTGCAATGATTGTATTTTCACCTATTACACAATTATGAGCGATATGAACTAAATTATCAATTTTTACGCCTGTCTTTATAATGGTATTATCTATTGCACCACAGTCAATCGTTGTATTGGCACCAATATGAACATTATCCTCAATAATCACTCCCCCTGTTTGTGGAATCTTTGCCCAACTACCATCGTCATCTGGTGCATAGCCAAATCCGTCTGTACCGATTCTTGAGCCAGAAAAAAATACACAATTAGCGCCTATCTTTACATTACTTTCAATGGTTACATTTGAATGAATAACTGTATTGCTTCCAATAAGGACATTATCTCCAATTGAAACATTTGAACCGATTTGAATGTTTTTCCCTAATAAGCAATTATCTCCAATTGTTGAGTGTGCTCGAATACTATTATTTTCTTCAGGTTTTGAGTTGTTACCAAAAACAACAGATTTATGAATGGTATGTTTTCCATCCTGACCAAGCTCACTAAACAAAGTGGCAATCTTAGAAAAAGCTAGATAAGGATTTTTAACAAGAATATAATCTTTTTTCCAATACTTTAAATCATCTTTTTTAATTAAAATAACATTAGATTGCGTCTCCTTTAACTTTGGAATATAAGATGAGTCGGACAAAAAGGATATTGAAGAAGCATTTGCGGAATCTAAGGAAGAAATATTATCTACTATAGTATTGCCTGAGGAGGCTTCACCTCCAACTACCTCAGCCAATTCGGAACACTTAAATTTTTTTAACATTCACATACTTTTTTTATTTTGTTTTACCTAAAACTTTAATAAGTTTATCAGTAATATCAATTTCTTTTGAGGCATATGCTACGCCTTGGTAAAGGATAAGATCATACTTATCTGTCTTAGCCATTTCCTCGATTGCTTCATTTATTTTTTGTTGTAATTTTCCGATTTCTTCACGTCTTCTAATATCGATATCTTCTCTTAACTCTCTTTCAATCCTTTGAATTTCAATTTTTGAGTTTTGAATTTTTTTCTGAGCTTTTTGGCGATCAGCAGTTGACATAGTTACACTATTTTTATTGAAATCTTTTTCTTGTTTCTGAATGGCTTTAACTTTCTTTTGAAGTCCATCAGTCCGAGATTTAAACTCTTTTTCAAGCTTTTTATTACTAGCAGCTGTTTGAGGAGCTTCTTTTAAAATCTTCTCCACAACAACATATCCAATTTTGAATATCTGCATTTCAGCTGAAACTGAAAGTGGTAGCAAAAGTAATATACTAAAAAATATTGCTGAAAATTTTCTAATCATCTTATTTATCCCTTATCTAAAGTTATATTAAAAGTTTGTACCCATTCCAAACTGGAATGATTCGGTTTCATCCTGAGCATCATTATATAATGCTTTAGCAAATGATACATTGATTGGGCCAAATGGTGAAACCCATTGGACTGACAACCCTGCTGAGAACCTTATCTCATCCAATGCAATATCTGCATCTTCCTCCCATACACCTCCACCATCAATAAATGTTTCAAGTCTGACTTGGTCTTTAAACATCCCACCAGGAAGCGGAAAGAGCATTGAGGTGCTCGCTACTATTTTCGTTGTACCTCCAGTGGATACAAAATCTTCTTGTGATTCGTCATAGTACTGTTTCCCTATGGAGGCAGCCTTATAACCTCTTACAGAACTCGAACCTCCTACATAATAATTTTGAAAGAATGGATATGGATCATCCCCATAAGAATGTGCATAACCTAAATTAAGATCATTATTCCAAACAAATTCATTAGTTAGTGGGATATAGTCCGTTACTTTTGCATTAAATTGATAATACTGCATATCAAGCAGTGGCAATGTGATTTCAGAACCAATATCGTATTTATAACCACTTGTTGGATATAAGGCGCTATCTCTTTTATCAGAAGTGTATCCAACAGACAAGACAGCCTCATTTTGATCACAACCGCTGCTGTTTCCTCCTGAAACTTGCTTACAATAGTCCTTGTACCTTTGGGGCGATGAATCAACAAGTGTTACGTCTGACATATCAATATCGAAACCAATCCTAACTGTATCAAACTCATTCATAGGAACTCCAAAGCCTACTCCTAACCCATATGATTTTTTATCGTATTGGCCTGTATCTAGATCTTTTGTGTTTGTTTCTCTCATAAAGGCTGTGAGTCTTCTTGAAATTCCATCAGGAGTAAAATAAGGATCAATGTGAGTTAAGGCATAGACTGTATTTACACTACTAGTATTTATTTCTGCTGAAACTGTATTACCTGTTCCAAGAAAATTGGCCTGAGTAACAGAAAAGCTCCCCACCAAGCCCTCATCAGAACTTGCACCAGCTCCCAATTTTACTGAACCAGTATTTTTTTCTTTCACAGCAACTGCTAAATCAACTTGATCAGAAATACCTGGAACAGAAACTGTTTTAATATCTACCCCCTCAAAATACTGTGTTCTTTTTAAACGTCTAGCTGATTGATCAATTTTTTCTTTATCATAATAAGAAGATTCAAACTGCCTCATCTCCCTTCTTAAAACTTTGTCTTGAGTTGTTTCATTTCCAATAAAGCTTATTCGTCTCACATAAACCTTTTTTCCAGGCTCGATAAAATAATTAAACCCAACTGTTAAATTGTTTTTATCAACATCTGGAATAGGGTTTACATTAGAGAAAGCATAGCCATAATTACCAAGCTTTTGATTGATTGATTCTGTTGATTGATTCAATAATTTTCTACTAAAAACTTCACCTTTAATCGTTTTGATATCATTTTGAAAGACTTCCTCTTCCTTTAATGGATAATACTTACCGCTTATTTTTATATTTCCAAAATTATACTTATCGCCCTCATCAATAATGATTGCAATGTAAACATTTTTTTTAGTTTCTGAGATACTTACGGTGGTATTTTCAATATCAAAATCCAGATATCCTCTGTCCATATAAAAAGATCGGATTTTTTCTAAATCACCTGTCAAGACCTGGCGAGAGTACCTATCATCTTTATTCCACCATGACAGAAAACTTGTTGTCTTAAGGTCGAGCCGACTCAATAAATCATCTTCATCAAATTTGGTCACCCCTATTATCTTAACCTCTTTAATTCTTGCTGTAGAGCCTTCGTTTATGTAAAAATCTATTGCGACACGGTTTCTTTCTTGAGGGGTAACCTTTGTTTCAACAGTTGCTGAGTAAAGACCCAAGTTAAGATATTGTTTACTGATTTCATTTGAAACCCTTTTTAGGGTGGTCTCATTAAAAAGCAATCCTTCACCAAAGTTCATTTGGAGCATGCCTTCCTTAATTTTTTCTGGCTCAATGGCATCAGCCCCATGAAAAGTTATAGTTGATACGATAGGTTTTTCATTTACTATAATAATAACTATGCTTCCTTCTAAATCTATGCTTATATTTTTAAACTGACCAGTTTTATATAACAACTGAATCGCTTCGCTGAAGTTAGCTTCATTAATCGGAGTATCTACCTCAAAGGGAATATTATCAAAAACTAACCCAGGATCAACTCGCTTCAACCCTTGAACTTTAATATCAGAAATAGGCAGACCTTCTGCAAGGAGCGGCAAAATAAATGACACAGACAAAAGAAATACTAAAATTATTCTTTTCATTAAAAAATTATTTTTTTTAAAACGCTATTATATACTGCAATTTACAATATCAAAACTAGTATTTTCTCTTAAGTCATTGAGAATTAATGAAATTATAAATATATATAATATAAACAAATTTAAATATTTAAAAAAAAATTTAGAAAAATCTAGTTGACCAATTAAAAAATATTAACTAAATCTGTATTAAAAACATTAATTTAAGAAGATATAAGGATTTTAAGGATAAGATTTACTTATTAATACACTTTATATAACTATAATAAACTGTTGTTTTAATGAAATATATTTAAAAGTTATTTAATATTTTATTAGCTTCTATTCTAGCTAAATTGTCAATTTCAAGTATATGTTCAACTGAATTTACATCGGTAGCATCGGCTTTAGAAAGGGTTTTTTCTATTAATTCTGGAATTTGCATGAAGCCAATCTTGCCCAATAAAAAAGCTTCTACAGCTATTTCATTGGATGCGTTTAAATTTATGCAATGAGCAGCACCCATACCTAAACACTTATAGGAAAGATCTAGGCAACGAAATCTCTTTAAATCAGGTTTAAAAAAATCAAGACTTGGCAATTTTTCAAGCGAAACACCATCTACACCCGAAGTAATTCTATCGGGAAAGCTTAACGCATAAGCTATAGGAACTCTCATATCAGGATTACCAAGCTGACTTAATGAACTTCCATCAACAAACTCAACAAATGAATGAATGATGCTTTGTGGATGCATTACAACCTCAATCTTATCCATATTAAGTCTAAAAAGATGTGATGCTTCAATAACCTCAAGTCCTTTATTCATCATTGTTGCTGAGTCAATTGATATCTTTTTTCCCATTTTCCAATTGGGGTGATTTAATGCTTCATCAACAGTTACTTTTTTTAAACTCTCAAGATTGTGCTTCCTAAATGGACCGCCAGAAGCAGTTAAAATTACTTTTATTACTATATCAATATTACTATTCTGTGAAAAAACTTGAAAAATTGCATTATGTTCACTGTCAATAGGAATTAATGTTGAGTTATTTTCAGAGCAAATTTTATTTATTAGATCTCCTGCCATTACCATAGACTCTTTATTAGCTAATAGAATTTGTTTTCCACTTTTTGCGGCATCAATTGTAGAAATCAAACCTGCGCTACCAGTAATAGCAGCTACAACTGTTGTCACCGCTTCATGAGTGGCAATAAAACTATATCCATCTTTACCAGAAAGAACTACGGTATCAAGTTTTATTTCTTTTAGCTTATCAATTAATTGTTTTTTAGAAACAAGGTCTTTAGTTACAATAAAACTAGGCTTAAACTTGATAGTTTGCTCTAGCAGTAAATCAACATTGTTATATCCTCCTAATGCAAAAACCTTAAATCTCTCTGGATGGAGATTAATTACAGACAAGGTACTTTTTCCAATACTTCCTGTCGAGCCTAGGATGGAAATGATCTTCATGAAATAAACATCGGTGATATTTCTATATGTAAATAATTACATACTAGAAAAAATATAGGTAAGGTAGGACAAAAACTATCTAACCTATCGAATAGGCCGCCGTGGCCAGGTATTATTGAACCGCTATCTTTTAAATTAGCTTGTCTTTTTAAAAATGACTGATAAATGTCACCAAAAATACTAAGAAAGGTTATTATTGTAGCGAAAAAAAACATAATATAAAAACTTACTGCGAAGAAATAAGCTAATATTAAAGCACTGATAATGTTACAAACAAATCCTCCTAATGCTCCTTCGATTGTCTTACCTGGGCTTATATTTTTTGCTAACTTATTCTTTCCAAATTTTTTTCCAATAAAATAAGCACCAATGTCTGAGACCCAAATCATTATAAAAGGCAACAATAATGATATTTTATTTTGTATAAAAACACTCGCAATTACAATGACCATCGGCGAAACCAAAAAATATCCATAAAAAATTTTGAACTTAACATTCGAAGATATTTTTTTATAGATAATATCTATTGGAGCAAGGCCAAACCAAAAGAACAAACTTACTAAACTTATAAGAATTGGAAATTTAATTAAAAAGCTTTTTAAATTAGGAATTGGCTCATCAAGAAAAAATACATCCAAACCGATTAATAAATAGAAAAAAATAATTGAGGAAAGGGACAATATCCAATAAACATATAAAGCTAAGCTTTTTAATTTTAATATTTTTGCTAATTCATAAAATAAAATCCAACTCGCAACAAAAATTAAGAATAAGAAGTATGTTGGGTTTTTAGATAAATAAGAAGCTAAAAAAATCAACAATAAAATAACTGCTGAAATGATTCTATCCTTTAACATTATGTACTCTTTGAAATAGATCCAAATTTTCTTTCAGTATTTTGAAAGAAATATAAAGCATCCACAAATATCTTTTCGTCAAAATCTGGCCATAATTTTTTTGAAAAAAACAGTTCCGCATAAGCTGACTGCCATAATAAGAAATTACTCATTCTTTGTTGGCCACCTGTGCGGATCAACAAATCAACATCAGGCTGCCCTTTTGTGTATAAACCGCTGTCGATGTTTTTCTCAGTAATTTTTTTAATATTTTTTTTATCCTTAAAATAATTATTTATTGAGTTTACTATATCAAGCCTTCCTCCATAATTTAATGCAACATTAAGAACTAATCTTTCATTCATAGATGTTTCATTCTCAATCTCCTTTATTTTTAATTGAAGAGGTTCTGTAAATATTGAAGTATCACCAATGAATTTTAATTTTATTTTATTTGAATGAATTTTTTTTGATTCCTTAGAAATTGACTTTGAAAAAAGCTTTAAAAGTCCATCTACTTCTTTAGTAGGTCTTTTCCAATTTTCTGTACTAAAGGCATATATTGTGAGGGTTTTAACATTGTATTTTATGCAACATTCAATAACCTTTCTTACTGATTCAAGTCCTTTGTTGTGACCAACTAACCTTGGTAACAGCTTCTTTTTTGCCCACCTACCATTACCATCCATAATAACCGCAATATGATTTGGTATTTTATTCTTTTTAAGTAATTTTTTTTTAAAGAAAAACAGTTTTTATTACTCTATATCGTTAGTAAATCTTTTTCTTTTACGTCTATCATTGAGTCTATTTCAGCTATAAAAGTATCTGTATTTTTTTGAATAATATCTTGAAGTCTTCTTTCCTCATCTTCGCTAATTTCTTTATTTTTAGTTAATTTTTTTAATTCATCATTTGAGTCTCTACGAATATTTCTTACAGAAATTTTACTACTTTCCCCTTCCGATTTAACTACCTTGATCAAATCTTTTCTTCTCTCTTCAGTTAAAGGCGGCATTGGCACTCTTATTAAATCTCCGACACCGACAGGATTAAGGCCCAAATCACTTTCTCTTATTACTTTCTCAATTACTGTTGCGAAGTTTTTTTCATACGGTTGAATAGTTAACGTTGATGAATCTGCAACATTTACTGCGGCAACTTGGCTTAACGGGGTTAATGTTCCATAGTAATCAATAGAGATATGATCAAGTAAGCTTATGTTGGCTCTACCTGTTCTTATTTTCGATAAATTATCTTGAAAAGACTCAATCGTCTTTTGCATCTTAACCTTTGAATTAGTTAATAGTTCTTCCATTGTATTTCCTCATCTTTTTTTAATTTAAGGTAACTAACGTTCCCTCCTCAGCCCCATGAATAAAATTTAAAAGCGCATTTTTTTTAAATAAACTTAATACTGCAATAGGCATCCCTTGATCTCTGCATAACGTAAATGCTGTTGAATCCATCACCTTTAATTTTTTACTGATTACT
>Ga0115565_10003941_pt1 | contig 10307 bp, 5 predicted proteins | sample COGITO_mtgs_1105_FD_87199 | JGI IMG/M metagenome (GOLD analysis project Ga0115565, IMG submission 87199) | Pelagic marine microbial communities from North Sea - COGITO_mtgs_110530 | ecosystem: Environmental > Aquatic > Marine > Epipelagic | place: Germany:Helgoland, sampling site Kabeltonne... | reverse complement strand
TTAATTATGCTTTAGAAAACATAGAAACTGTAAAAATCGATCATATTTCTGATTACATCAGAATTAAAGAAAAGACAAACTTTACAGATGATGAACTAGCTTCTTGGAAAAAAGTTGCTGATAATATGTATTTTCCATATTCGGAAAAGCACGATGTTTTCTTACAACAAGATGGTTTTTTAGATAAGGAATTAATTACCGTTAAAGATTTAGATAAAAGTCAAAGACCTATCAACCAAAAATGGAGTTGGGACAGGATTTTACGTTCTCCATATATAAAACAAGCAGATACTTTACAAGGTTTTTATATGTTCGAAAATGATTTTTCTACGGAAGAATTAGAACGTCATTTCGATTTTTATGAGCCATTTACAGTGCATGAAAGTTCACTTTCTCCTTGTGTACACAGTATTCAAGCAGCAAAATTAAACAGAATGGAGCAAGCTTATGAATTCTATTTAAGAACGTCTCGTTTGGATTTAGATGATTATAATCACGAAGTTGAAGAAGGTTTGCACATTACGTCTATGGCTGGAACTTGGATGAGTATTGTAGAAGGTTTTGGAGGTATGAGAGTGTTAGATAATACACTTTCTTTTTCGCCTAAAATTCCAAATCAATGGAATTCTTACTCGTTTAAAGTCAATTTTAGAAATCAAGTAATTACTGTAAAAGTTTCTAAAAAAGGAACTCATTTTGAGTTGGAAGGCAAAGACGAAGTGAAAATTTTAGTGAATGGAAAAACAGTTATAGTTTCTCCAAATAATTTAGTTACAGTCTAATTAAATACACAAACCTCAAAGGTTTTAAAGCCTTTGAGGTTTCATTAAGCAATAATGAAGCTAACAAGAGTAATTTTATTAATCTGTTTTACCACTTTTTTATCATGTAAAAATGAAGAACTAAAAAAAAGTGTTTCTGATGTTACTATTTCAAATACGTATTTAGAAAGAGTAGAACCTACCAATTGGTGGATTAATTTTAAAGATACTTCACTGCAATTATTAGTAAAAGAAGATCAAATAGGCAACTCAAAACCATCAATTTCTTATGATGGAGTATCTATAGAAAAAGTTTCTAAAGCAACAAAAAGTCAGAATTATCTTTTTATCGATTTGAAGATTGATAAAACTGCAAAAGCTGGAAAATTCGACATTATTTTTACTTTTGATGATCTCTCAAAAAAAATACATACGTACGAATTAAAAGAAAGACTAAAACCTGCTGAAGAATACAAAGGTTTTGACAGTGCTGACGCAATTTATTTAATTACTCCAGATCGTTTTTCGAACGCAGATGAAAGTAATGACATCAACCAAAGACTAAAAGAAACTACCATTGATAGAACTGATGGTTACAAACGTCATGGAGGAGATTTACAAGGAATTACTAGTCATGTAGATTACATTTCAGATTTAGGTTTTACAGCTATTTGGCCAACTCCAGTTTTAACTAATGATATGCCAAAAGGCTCTTATCATGGTTATGCAATTACAGATTATTATCAAGTAGATCCGCGTTTTGGAACATTAGAGGAATATAAAAAACTAGCGAATAAATTACGAGAAAAAGACATGAAACTCATCATGGATCAAGTTGCGAATCATTGTGGTTTGGAACATTGGTGGATGAAAGATTTGCCATTTGAAGATTGGGTAAATAATCAAAAAAATTACGAAGAAAATATTGATGTTTGGGGAAATGATAAAAATATCAATTCTAATCATAGAAGAACTACAAACCAAGATTTGTACGCTGCAGAATCTGATAGAAAAGGAAATAACGAAGGTTGGTTTGTGTCTACAATGCCAGATTTGAATCAAAGAAATCTTTTTATGGCTAATTATATTATTCAAAATAGTATTTGGTGGATTGAAACTTTAGGTTTGGGAGGAATTCGTCAAGACACCTATCCATATCCAGATAAACAATTTATGAGTAATTGGGCAGGTAGAATTATGGAAGAATATCCTAATTTCTCGATTGTTGGGGAAGAATGGAGTTACAATCCTTTATTGGTCGGTTATTGGCAAAAAGGCGCAAAAAATAAGGATGGTTATGAAAGTAACTTAAAATCTACGATGGATTTCCCAATGCAAAAAGCAATTGTGGAAGGCATTAAAGAAGAAGAAACTTGGGGAACAGGTTTGGTAAAAATCTACGAAGGTTTGGCAAACGATTTTCATTATACAAGCCCAAAAGACATGATGATTTTTTTAGACAATCATGATGAAAATAGACTATTTACAGCTTTAGAGGAAGATGTTGCAAATGCAAAAATGGCGTTAAGTTATATGCTAATGTTACCAAGAATTCCACAAATTTATTACGGAACCGAAATTTTAATGGACGATACAGCAAATCCTGGAGATCATGGTTTGATCAGAACCGATTTTCCTGGAGGTTTTAAAGATGATACAATAAACACATTTACTGGAGAAGGTTTATCATCAGAAAAAAAAGAGATGCAAAATTTTGTGAGTAAAGTTCTAAATTATCGTAAAGAAAGTGAAGCAATTCACGAAGGAAAAACGATTCATTTTGCACCTTTCAAGGGTACATATTTTTTATTCAGAATTAAAGATGATGAAACTGTTGTGCATATTATCAACAAAAATGAAGAACCAATTAAAATCGATTTAAAACGATACACAGAAGTTGATTTACAAGGCAAAACTTTAAAAAATATTATTTCTGGTGATGAGTGTATTTGGGGAAATGAAATAGAATTGAAAGAAAAAGGAAGTATAATTTTAACGACTAAAAAGTAATTTTTTATACTTAAGGTTGTCAGTTCGAGTGATTTTGATTTTTCATCAAAATTGTATCGAGAACAATTTTAAATCTAACAATTATGAGACAAATAATAATTTTATTTTCAATTTTAATGATAATTTCTTGCAAAGCACAAAACCAAAAGGCAAGTAGTAATTTTGATAAAATTAATGCAATCCATTTAGAAAAAGCTGTTTTAGCAGGAGGAAAATTAATAAGAGTAGCTTCTTTTCCGTCTGAAAATATTACACCAAGACCTGTAGATGTTTGGTTGCCAGAAAACTATTCATCAGCAAAAAAATATGCAGTTTTATACATGCATGATGGACAAAATTTATTTGATGCAACCACAACTTGGAATCAGCAAGAATGGATGATAGATGAAAATGCAACCAAATTAATGAATGAAGGAACTGTAAAAGATTTTATAGTAGTTGGTATCCATAACATTCCTAAAATTCGTTGGCAAGATTTATATCCAGAAAAAGCGATGGATTTTTTATCAAAAGAAGATAAAGAAGCTATTTACAAAGAAGCTGAAAAAAGTAATTTTAGCACGAATTTAAAAGGAGATGAATATTTGTCTTTTATAGTTAATGAACTAAAACCTTATATAGATGCTACCTATTCTGTTCATACAAATAAAGAGAATACGTTTGTTGCAGGTTCATCCATGGGAGGTTTAATGAGTATGTATGCAGTTGCAGAATATCCGACAGTTTTTGCAGGAGCAGCATGTTTTTCTACACATTGGGTTGGAGGAAGTCCAAAAGAAAATAACAAATTACCAGCTGCAATTTTTAATTATTTAGAAGAGAATTTACCAGATGCAAAAACACACAAAATATATTTTGATTATGGGAATAAAACGTTGGATGCTTTTTATCCACAATATGCTCCAAGAGTAGATTCCATTTTTAAAAGTGGAGGTTTTGATGATACAAATTTCAAAAACTTATATTTTGAAGGAACAGATCACTCAGAAAAATCTTGGCAAAAAAGATTGGAATTACCACTTACATTTTTATTGAAAAAATAAATATAATACACAAGACCTGACAGGTTTCAAAAACCTACCAAGTCTGAAAAGTATAAAACATGAAAACCGATAAAATTCTTTTTTTATTCCTTTTTATTTCGATTTTTGGTTATGCACAAAACTCAAATAGAGTTTTTAAAAGTGTAGAGCATAAAAACACTCATTTTCAAGTTAATGTTAATGATGGGTTTTATAAGATTTCTAGATATTCTTCTAAAATTATTGAAACAACATTCATCCCTAACACTCAAAAAGAAATAATAGAATCTCATGGAGTAGTTTTGAAATCTGATATTCTATATTCTTTATTGTTAGAAGATGATGAGAAAGCAACTATTAATACTGATGGAATTAAGATAGAAATCCAAAAATCACCTTTTCAAATTTCATATTATTATAAAGACAAACTTGTAACCTCAGAAAAACAAGGCTATTTCAAATCCAAACACGAACCAATGGATTTGGTAAAAGGAAATATTGTTGCTGATGAAACAGAAAAAATTGAATTCAATTTAACTGAAGACGAAGTTTTATATGGAGCAGGAGCAAGAGCTTTGGGAATGAACAGAAGAGGATATAGATTACCATTGTATAATAGAGCTCAATATGGTTATGAAACTCATGCAGAGCTGATGAATTTTACAATTCCATTGGTGATTTCATCAAAAAAATACATGATTCATTTTGATAATGCACCAATTGGTTATTTAGATTTGGATAGTAAAAAAGAAAATTCTTTAACCTACGAAACCATTTCTGGACGCAAAACATATCAAATTATAGTTGGCGATTCTTGGGAAGATTTAATCGATAATTACACCAATTTAACAGGCAAACAACCTTTGCCTCCAAGATGGACTTTAGGAAATTTTTCAAGCAGATTTGGCTATCATTCTCAACAAGAAACAGAAGCAACAATCGCAAAATTTAAAGAAGAAAACATTCCTGTTGATGCTGTAATTCTCGATTTATATTGGTTTGGTAAAGACATACAAGGAACTATGGGGAATTTAGAAGTTTACAAAGATTCTTTCCCAGATATGAAAGGAATGATTTCCAAATTTAAAGACAAAGGCGTTAAAACTGTTTTAATTACAGAACCATTTATTTTATCAAACTCAAAAAAATGGAAGGAAGCAGATGAAAAACAAGTTTTAGCAAAAGATTCAGTTGGTAATTCTGCAAAATATGATTTCTATTTCGGAAATACTGGTATTGTAGATATTTATAAAAAAGAAGGAAAAGATTGGTTTTGGAATATCTATAAAGAAATTTACGATTTAGGCGCAAAAGGTTTTTGGGGAGATTTGGGTGAACCCGAAGTTTTACCTTCTTGGGTTACTTTTAATGAAACTCAAAAAGCAGATGAAATTCATAATTTGTATGGACATGATTGGGCACGTTTAATTTTTGAAGGATATCAAAAAGAATACCCGAATGAAAGACCTTTTATTTTAATGCGAGCAGGAAGTTCAGGTTCTCAGCGTTTTGGAATGATTCCTTGGTCTGGAGATGTGAACAGAACTTGGGGAGGTTTGCAATCTCAACCAGAAATCGCACTACAAATGGGTATGCAGGGTTTGGGTTATATGCACTCTGATTTAGGAGGATTTGCAGGCGCAAATTTAGACGATAATTTATACACAAGATGGTTACAATATGGCGTTTTTCAGCCAATTTATAGACCTCATGCTCAAGAGGATGTTGCAAGTGAACCAGTTTTTAGAAATGAAAAAACAAAACAATTAGCAAAAAAAGCCATTGAATTGCGTTATAAAATGTTGCCTTATAATTACAATTTGGCTTTTGAGAATCATCAAAAAGGAACACCTTTAATGCGTCCTATTTTCTTTGAAGAAGATGATGAAAAATTGTTAGAAAATTCAGAAACCTATTTATGGGGAAAAGATTTTTTAATCACACCAATTTTAAAAGATTCCGTAAAAACGAAAGAAATCTATTTTCCAAAAACAGCAAATTGGTATAATTTTTATTACAATGAAGAAAAAATTGAAGGTGGGCAAACCAAAATTGTAAAAGTAAAAGATAAAGCAATTCCAACGTATGTAAGAGGAGGTTCTTTTATTTTGATGACAGAACTAGTGCAAACTACAGATGATTATAAAGCAGACAACTTAGAATTACATTATTATTTTGATGAAAAAGTAAACTCAGAAAGAACTTTTTATAATGATGATGGATTGACTGCAAATGCTTTCGAAAAAGAGAATTATGAAATTTTAGAGTTTGAAGCTGAGTTTTGTAAGCGCTTTTTAGAAATCGATTTTGAAGCAGAACTTGGCAAAAACTGGATTTCATCAGAAAAAGAAATTACATTGATTATTCATAATATTAAATGGAATCCTAAAAGGATAAAAGTTAACGGAAAAAGAAAACGTATTTCAACATTAGAAAATACACTTACAATTCCTGTACAATGGAATCCTAAAAAAGAATTAAAAGTAAAAATCACCTTAAAATAAGTAACCATTATGAGAAAAATATATAGCCTTTTATCAGCCTTAATTTTATCAATATTAATTGGTTGTACACCAGAAAAAAAAGAAGAGAAGATAGTAATGCAAGAGAATTCTAAAAAGAAAGAAGTAGTATACCAAGTGTTTACTCGTTTGTTTGGAAACACAAATACCACCAACAAACCTTGGGGAACTTTAGAGGAAAATGGCGTTGGAAAATTTAACGATTTCACAGATAAAGCATTATCAGAAATTAAAGATTTAGGAGTTACACATATTTGGTATACAGGTGTTCCTCATCATGATGTGATTCGTGATTATACAAAATTCGGAATTTCAAACGACGATCCTGATGTTGTAAAAGGTAGAGCAGGTTCTCCTTATGCAGTAAAAGATTATTATAATGTAAATCCTGATTTAGCTGAAAATGTTGAAAACAGATTGCAAGAATTTGAGGAGTTAATTGAACGTTCTCACAAAGCTGATTTGAAAGTTATTATTGATATTGTTCCAAATCATGTTGCCAGAAATTATAAAAGCTTAACAAACCCTGAAGGCACAAAAGATTTTGGTGCAGATGATGATGTTTCTTTAGAATACAACGTAAATAATAATTTTTATTATGTGCCTAACAAAGCATTTGAAGTACCAGATTTTTTAAATGGCTACAAACCTTTAGGTGGAGAAAATCATCCTTTATCAGATGGTAATTTTGAGGAAAATCCTGCAAAATGGACAGGAAATGGTTCACGTTCTCCAAAACCTAGTTTTTATGATTGGTATGAAACTGTAAAAGTGAATTATGGAATTTCTCCTGATGGAAAAAAAGATTTTGATGAACTACCAACAGGTTTTGAAGATGAAGATTATCAAAAACATTTTGAATTTTGGCAAGATAAAACTGTTCCCAATTCTTGGATTAAATTTAGAGATATAGCCTTGTATTGGTTAGAAAAAGGTGTGGATGGTTTCAGGTTTGATATGGCAGAAATGGTACCAGTTGAATTTTGGAGTTACCTAAATTCTTCTATCAAAATGAAAAATCCAGAAGCTTTTTTACTAGCAGAAGTGTATAATCCAAGTTTATATAGAGATTATATTAGGAAAGGAAAAATGGATTATTTATATGATAAAGTTCAATTATATGATACTATTAAAAATATTATGCAAGGCAGAGGATTGACGGATCATATTCCTCCAATTCAAGAATATTTACAAGATATTGAGCATAATATGTTGCACTTTTTAGAAAATCATGACGAGCAAAGAATTGCAAGTCCAGAGTTTGCAGGCAATGCTTTAAAAGGAAAACCAGCAATGGTGGTTTCTGCAACAATTTCTACAGCACCAACTATGGTTTATTTTGGTCAGGAATTTGGCGAAGATGGCTCAGAAAATGCAGGTTTTGGAAATGCAAGTAGAACGTCAATTTTTGATTATGTTGGTGTGCCAACTTTGCAAAGATGGGTAAATGATAAAAAATTTGATGGAGGACAATCTACAGAAGAAGAAAAATCATTAAGAGATTTTTACAAACGTTTGCTAAATTTCACTATTAAAAGTGATGCTTTAATGGGCGAATATCAAGATATTCATCAATTTAACAGAGAAAACACAGAATGGTATAATGAAAAAGTCTTGTCTTTTGTACGTTATTCTGAAAATGAAAAGTTGATTGTAATTTCTAATTTTAGTGCTGAAGAAAATTATGGTTTTGAGTTGCAAATCCCAGAAAACATCATCCAAAAATGGAATTTAAAAAATGGAGAATATCAATTTAAAGATCAATTATACAAAGAATATTCATCAACTTTAGTTGTAAAAAATAAGCAAGCGAAAATTAGAATTGATTTAAAACCATTAGAATCTTTTATTTTGAAATTGCAATAAAAAACTAAAACTTCCTGCAAGGTTTCAAAAACCTTGTAGGTATTATATTTAATTATTTATTTTGATAAAAAAACTAATTTTCACGTACTTTTTAATCACTATTTTTTCTTGTCAAAAGAATGAAGTAGCTAATGATGATTCAAAATATCAACCAAAAGAATATGTGCAAATTCAACATCCAGAATGGAGTAAAAATGCAACAATTTATCAATTAAATACAAGACAATTTTCTGAGGAAGGTACTTTTAAAGCAGCTCAAAAACAATTACCAAGGTTAAAAGAGTTAGGAATTGATATTATTTGGTTAATGCCCATTCATCCAATAGGAGAAAAAAACAGAAAAGGAAGTTTAGGAAGTCCATATTCTGTAAAAGATTATTATGGAGTGAATTCGGAATTTGGAACGCTACAAGATTTAAAAAACTTTGTAAATGAAGCGCATACTTTAGGAATGTATGTAATTTTAGATTGGGTTGCCAACCATACTTCTTGGGATAATGAGTTGGTTTTAGAACATCCAAATTGGTATGATAAAGATTATAAAAACGAATTTCGTCCAACTCCTTGGTGGGATTGGTCTGACATTATCGATTTAGATTTTAACAAACCAGCAGTTAGAAAATACATGACAGAAGCTTTAAAATATTGGGTAAAAGAAGCAAATATTGATGGTTATAGATGTGATGTAGCAGGTTTTGTTCCAGTAGAATTTTGGAATAATGTGCGTAAAGAATTAGATGAAATAAAACCCGTTTTTATGCTTGCTGAATGGGAATCTAGAGATTTACATGCCAATGCTTTTGATATGACTTATGCTTGGAGTTGGAACGAAGCTGTGCATAAAATATGTACAGGAAAGGCAGATGTAAATCAACTATGTATTTATTATTCTTGGAATGAAAGTGCGTTTCCAAAAAATAGTATGCGAATGACTTTTGTGAGCAATCATGATAAGAATGCTTGGGAAGGAACTATGTATGAGCAATTTGGAGACGGTTTAGAAGCTGCTATTGTACTATCTGTAATTGGAGAAGGAATGCCATTAATTTACAATGGTCAAGAAGCAGGAAATGCCAAAAGATTGGAGTTTTTTGAAAAAGATGCTATAAAATGGCAAGAACATAAAATAGGAAATTTGTATAAAGAATTATTTTTGTTGATGAAACAAAATACAGCTTTATGGCATGCAAAATGGAGCAGTAGAATGATTAAAGTCCCAAATAATTATGAAAGCGAGGTTTTTAGTTTTGTTCGACAAAACGAAAAAGACAAAGTTTTTGCAGTGTTTAATTTTTCTAAAAATGATAAAATTATTGAGTTTGAAGAAAAATTATATCATGGAAATTACACAGATTTTAGCACGAAAAATGAGATTGAATTAAATGAAAATTCAGTTTTAGAATTAAAACCTTGGAGTTATAAAATATTCATAAAATAAAGTTTACTAATGATGAAAAAAATATTATTCTTATTCGCTTTTACAATTGTTTTTAGTTGTAAAGAAAATACAACAGCTAAAAAAGAACTTGAGGAAGTTACCAAAAAGGAATTTGTTTGGGAAGGAGCAAATATCTACTTTTTATTAACAGACAGATTTAATAATGGAGATACTTCAAATGATATCAATTTTGATAGAACCAAAGAAGCTGGAAAATTAAGAGGTTTTGAAGGTGGAGATATTAAGGGAATCACTCAAAAAATAAAAGAAGGGTATTTTACAAAGCTAGGAATCAATGCTATTTGGATGACTCCAATTGTAGAGCAAATTCATGGAGGAACAGATGAAGGAACAGGTTTATCTTATGGTTATCATGGTTATTGGGCTAAAGATTGGACGAAAATCGATCCAAATTATGGAACCAAAGAAGACTTAAAAGAGTTGGTCAATTTGGCACATAAAAACGGAATTCGTGTGTTGTTAGATGCTGTTATCAATCATACTGGGCCAGTTACAGAAAAAGATCCTGTTTGGCCAAGTGACTGGGTTAGAACAACACCTGCTTGTACCTATCAAGATTTTGAAACGACTGTAAATTGTACCTTAGTAGAAAATTTACCAGACATTAAAACTGAAAGTAAAGAAGCTGTAAAATTACCTAAACATTTGGTACAAAAATGGAAAGCTG
>Ga0115565_10003937_pt1 | contig 10311 bp, 6 predicted proteins | sample COGITO_mtgs_1105_FD_87199 | JGI IMG/M metagenome (GOLD analysis project Ga0115565, IMG submission 87199) | Pelagic marine microbial communities from North Sea - COGITO_mtgs_110530 | ecosystem: Environmental > Aquatic > Marine > Epipelagic | place: Germany:Helgoland, sampling site Kabeltonne... | reverse complement strand
CGCGTCTACCACATTATTAATAGGTGAAAGTCCTATGGCTTTAAGTCTGTGTTTTAGCCAGCTTGGGCTTTCTCCTACCTTAATACCACTTATAGTAACACCAGCATAGCGAGGAGCTTTTTCTTTATCTAGTACTTCAACCTCTACCTTATGCAAACGATTATCTACATTAAATGAAGAAACCGAAGGTGTTATTAATTCAGTATTAATTTCCTGTTGTAATAGTCCAGCTTTAAGATCACGAGCAGTTCCCCAGTGGCTCATGGCATCGGCACGATTAGGCGTTAACCCAATCTCAAATACAAGATCATTTTCTATTTCAAATACTCCTACTGCAGGAGTTCCAGCTATTAAATCATCTGCTAGAATCATAATGCCATCGTGAGATGCACCTAATCCTAACTCATCTTCGGCACAGATCATTCCGTGGCTTTCCTCACCGCGTATTTTCCCTTTTTTAATCGTCCAGGCTTCACCTTCTGCGGTGTATAATGTTGTACCTACAGTGGCAACGGGAACTTTCTGGCCAGCAGCAACATTAGGTGCTCCACAAACAATTTGCACGGGTGCATCAGTACCTATGTCTACAATAGTTACTTTTAGGCGGTCAGCATTTTCGTGTTGTACGCACGTAAGTACGTGCCCGATAACGATACCTTCAAGGCCACCTTTAACGCTTTGGTACGTGTCAATTCCTTCTACCTCAAGACCTAAATCTGTTAGTAAAGCACTTGTTTTGTTTGCGTCCCAATCTATTTTTATAAACTGTTTTAACCAGTTGTAAGAGATTTTCATTTCACTATTTTAGAACCGCAAATATAGCATAAACATAGGTTTTAGATACGTTATGTGTACTCAGTTTATCTCGATGTATAGCGTTTTATAAACAAGAAGTGTCCCCTGGATTAGTAGTATAGAAGGCGACGATATTAAGGAGTTGCGGGAGATTTATTTATTTTTTACACGCTTTCGCGAAAGCGTATGTAGAAATATGAATCGTGCTAAGATTAAATTAATGTTAAGCAATAGAAATAGTGTTAGTATTAAATATTTGATAGTTAGTGATATAAGCTTGTATATGTTAAGAAGTTTTAACATTTTGAAAATGGTGTGTAATCTCAGCAATTATTTAAACTAGCTTGCTAACATCCTTTAACTAACATTTATACGATGAAGACAAATTATCTTTTTACCCTTGTATTTCTTTTTAGTGCAGTTGCATTTGCTCAAGTACCCTCCTATTACAACGATGTTAATTTGAATTTAAGTGGTCAGAATTTAAAAGCTGAGCTCACTCAGAAAATAACTGAAACTCAAACGACAAGTTTAAGTTATACTCCAGGTGTTTGGGATGCGCTTCGGCTTGCAGATCTTAATCCTAATAATAGTAATGAGGTAATCCTCATATATGGTTATAGCGATACTGATGGTGTTGCGATGACAGACAGAACACGAGATAAGAATATGAATGGTGGAGCGGTAGGAGACTGGAATAGAGAACACGTATTTCCAAAATCTTTAGGTAATCCGAATCTAGGAACAAGTGGTCCTGGTTCTGATGCACATCACTTGCGTCCTGCAGATACACAGAAAAATGGAGAACGTGGCAGTAGGAAGTTTGCTGCTGGTAATGGTAATGCTGGTGTTACAGCCCAAGGTAATTATTATCCTGGCGATGAATTTAAAGGTGACGTAGCGCGTATGATGATGTTTGTGTACTTGCGTTATGGCTCTCGTTGTTTACCAAGTGCTGTAGGTGTAGGGAACGGTGTTAGTGGTGATGCGGCGATGATAGATCTATTTTTACAGTGGAATGTTGAAGATCCTGTAAATGCCTATGAGCTTAACCGTAATGATGTGATTGCAGGAATACAAGGAAATCGTAATCCTTTTATAGACAACCCAGCTTTTGCCACTCAAATCTGGAATGGTCCTCAGGCCGAAGATCGTTTTGGTTCAGGATCTAATCCTGGAGATGGCGGTACTGGAGATGGAGAAACAGATGAATTGTTGATATCTGAGTATATAGAAGGTTCTTCATTAAATAAAGCCATAGAAGTCGCAAATTTTACTGGAACTTCAAAAAGCCTTTCAGGATACTCATTACGTAAGCAAACCAACGGCGCTGGAGCTTGGAGTTCAGATTTAAGTTTGTCAGGAAGCATAACACAAGGTGACGTTTTTGTGGTTGCAAATAGTAGCGCCACAGCTGCTTATACAAGTCAGGCAGATTTAGTTACTTCGAGCAGTGTGATGTCATTTAATGGTAACGACGTTATAGGTTTATTTAAAAATGGATCGCTGATAGATATCGTAGGCACATTTAATGGTGGGAGTGCAAACTTTGGACAGAATACTACGCTGCGTCGTAAATCATCTATTACTACGCCTAGTACAGCGTACAATGCAGGAGAGTGGGATACATTCCCATCAGACACGTCTAACGGTTTAGGGGCGCACAGTGTAGATGGAACGAGCACACCTAATACAGGCTGTAGTAACGGTATTACTTCGTTTCCATATACAGAGAGTTTTGAATCTAATTTCGGGCAATGGTCACAATCCAGTGATGATGACATAAATTGGACAAGAGATGCTAGTGGTACCCCATCTGGCGGAACGGGACCTACTTCTGGTGCTGCAGGTAATTTCTACTTGTTTGTTGAAGCATCTGGTAACGGTACAGCTTATCCTAATAAAACGGCACGTTTAGAATCTCCTTGTTTTACCATTCCTTCATCTGGAACGCCAAACTTTACATTTAGCTATCACGCTAACGGAACAGGAACAATGGGAAGCTTATCTGTTCAGGTGAGTACAGATAAAGGTGCTTCATGGTCAAACTTATGGAGTCAGAGTAATTATCAAGGAACAAATTGGAAAACACAGTCGCTTGCACTTACAGCGTTCGCAGGTCAGAGTATACAATTACGCTTTACCCGTACTACGGGAAATACTTGGCAAGCAGATGTTGCTATAGATAATGTAAAGATTACGACCACTTCTGGCGGCTCGACCGGAGGTGGAGATACAGCAGCACCTTCTAATTATTGTGCTTCAAATGGAAATAGCACTAACGATGAATATATACAGCGTGTGCAGTTAGGTAGTATTAATAATAGCACGGGAGCTTCTGCTGGAGGTTATGGTAATTTTACCACTCAGAAAACTATTTTAGGAAGTAGTAATACCATTACAATTACACCAAGATGGACCGGGACTATTTATAATGAAGGCTATGCTGTTTTTATAGATTGGAACAGAGATGGTGATTTTACAGATGCTGGTGAACGTGTTTTTTCTAGAGCAGCAACGACGGTAGCGTCTATTAGTGGTAGTTTCTCAATACCATCTAATGCGAGTGTAGGAGATACGAGAATGCGCGTTGCGATGAAATATAATGCAATTCCTACTGCTTGTGAAAGCTTTCAGTACGGGGAAGTAGAAGATTATGAGGTAACAATTCCTGCGTCTAGAACGAGTTTAAGCAGTCCAACGAGATCATTACAAGGAGAGATAGAAAATGAGTCTGAGCTCGACGTAACCATAGTAAGCAAGAGCGGTCAGTTAACGTTTGTTGCTGCAAATACAAATGCGGTTCAGTATACGGTATATGCCATTACTGGTCAACAAATGACAACAGGAGCGTTTAAAGAAAAAACGCAATTGCAACCACTTGCTACAGGCGTTTATATTTCTAAATTTACTCAAAACGGAACAACACTAACAAAGCGATTTGTAGTGCGATAAGTAGTATCAATCTTACTCAATAATGCCCGAAGAATTTCGGGCATTTTTTGTTAGTACATAAAGTAACTTCCGACTATCTTGCCTTATGAAAAAATCATTTTTAGCGCTTTTAAGCATCGTTTTAGTTTTAAGTTGCACACCCAAGGAAAAGTCATTGCAAGACGGAGCGTGGCGTATTGCTCTAGACCTAGGCGACGGAAAAATACTACCTATTCAGGGAAGTGTATTACAAGGAGAGCTAACATTACAAAATGCAGAAGAGCGTATTCTGATAGATGAAATCATCATACGTGGTGATTCTATAACCATACAGCCTCCAGTGTACGAAGGTATTTTTAAGGGTGTTTTTGCTAAGGATGGGAAGTCTATATCTGGGAAGTTTATTAAATCAAGTTTGGAAAGAATTGTTCCGTTTGTGATGGAGTATGGAGAGGATACACGCTTTCGCGAAAGCAGTTCCGAAATTATCTCAGGAAGTAACATGACAACCGTCGATATTTCTGGCGCTTACGAAACCGTTTTTAGTGCAGACTCACCTTCAGAGCGCTACATAGCCAAAGGTATTTTTAACCAAGTTGGAAATCAGGTTACAGGAACATTTAGAACCACTACGGGTGATTACAGATATTTAGAGGGAGCGATGCAAGGTGACAGCTTAAAGCTTTCTACTTTTGATGGTGCGCACGCTTTTTTATTTGAAGCTAAAGTGACTGACAGTATTCTAGAAGGTGTTTTTTATAGTGGTAATCATTTTAAGGAGCCATTTGTAGCTAGATTAAATAACGGTTATGAATTGCCAGACGCAAAGGATTTGACATTTTTAAAAGAAGGCTACGACACTTTTACTTTTGAATTTCCTGAGGCACCAGGAAAACGTGTGTCTTTAAACGATGATCGTTTTAAAGGAAAAGTGTTAATTGCTCAGATAATGGGAACCTGGTGTCCTAATTGTCTAGATGAAACTAAATTTTATACGGACTACGTAAAAAAGCATCCCAATACTCCCGTTGCATTTGTAGGTCTCGCTTTCGAGTATGCTCCTAATGAGGAGAAAGCCTTTGCGAGTATAAAACGCCTTAAAGATAGACTCGATGTTCCTTATCCTATTTTGTTAGCGCAATATGGTACATCAGATAAATTAAAAGCAGCAGAAAAGTTACCTATGCTCAACCATATTCTCTCGTATCCTACAAGCATTTTTATTGATAAGGAAGGAACAGTGCGCCGTATACATACAGGATACAACGGCCCAGCAACAGGAGATAAGCACCTAGCCTATAAAAAGGATTTCGAAACTTTTGTAGCACAACTAGCTAGTGAGTAGTTTGTAGCTACGCACACGTGAAGAATTACTTTCTTTCCAATTCAAGAGTATACACTTGCCTGCCTAGCTCTGCTAGAAATGGAATTCCTACGCTAGCGTATTCATAGGTATCGTCATTAAATACTCCATTCTCATTTACCAGAATCGTTGCCGAAAGGAAAAATTCTACATCATTTTTGTCATCTTTGATGTAGGCAATATCGGTTAGCGTCCCGTACGCATAGCCTACTTTATTATAGATGTTTACGTGATCAGGTATCCCAGTCTTCGTATCACCATACATAAAAAATTTACCGTAACTATCGTAGTATGTATCAGGATCATATCCTTGATTTTTAGGAAGTGTTCGCATCGCTTGCAGTAGATATTCGCTATCACTCTGGGAAAGATTAAATCTCCATTTTTCAGAGAACATATCAGGAAATAACAGTTTTTTTAAAAGATCTTGATGCGCTGCTAACGAGAAGTAATTTTTCTCACTAAAATTCATCGGTTTCTCTACGAGAACTCCATCACTTATGTACCCATTTCCTTTAAAAAGATGTTCTAACTGCACTGTTCTTATTTTGCCATCTGTGCCACCACCTAGGTTAGTGCCATCTTGAAAATATAAGGTATCCCGTTCTGCTTCATCGGCATTATTAGTGCTCAATCGGTGCGCGTAGCGCAGTGGTTGTGTGGTATGTTGTTGTAAATTTTCATTGATATAATCCCTACCTAAAAGCTCATACAGTCTATTGTACGCTTCGTTATCACTAACGGCAAAAAGCTGGCGTATATCATCTGCAACAGTATGCGTAACACTATCTCTAGCAATTGTATATGGTGTTTCTAAAGTAATACTGTCTATGGCTCCAATAAACTCAGCTGCTAGTACAGCCACTGGCCACTTTACTGAACTTGCGGGATAGTAATAATTAAAAGCATCTAGCTTATAATCAAAGTCTGTAAATGAAACCTTCCCACTAGAATCTCTCTCTATTTGTGAGTACAAAATTTGTAGCTCATACGAATTAGGATCATCCATCACGCGCTTTATCTCAGGCGCGTTGCTTGCGAGAATAGTCTCTAAAGGATTGTAGGCTTTCGGAGTGCAACTTATGATAAAGAGGCTGATTATGATTATAATGATATTATTTTTCATAGATCTGGATATCTAAGCACTAAGATATTAATAAATCGCACTAAAAAATCCTGCGAAGCTAGCTTCGCAGGATTCATTTAATTATTTAAAAACTATCAGCCTATACTATGACGACTTAGGAAAGTAAAATCTGATTGTGTAATAAGTCATCCATCGTCTCTCGCTTACGTATTAAGTGTAAGCTATCATCTTTTAATAGCACTTCGGCAGGGCGATAGCGGCTGTTATAATTACTTGCCATTGTAAAACAATAGGCGCCGGCATTACTAAAAGCAAGAATATCACCTTCACTTATTTCAGATATTCTGCGGTTGTTAGCAAATGTATCGGTCTCACAAATGTATCCTGTAACACTATAAAAGCGATGTCTTCCTTCAGGATTACTTATATTTTTAATCTCGTGCTGGCTACCATATAGCATCGGTCTAATAAGATGATTAAAACCACTATCTACTTGTGCAAAAACGGTTGAGGTCGTTTGTTTTACCACATTAACTTCTACTAAAAACTTACCAGCTTCACTAACGAGAAATTTTCCAGGTTCAAAGGCGAGGGTCAAGGGTTTTTTATACGCTTTCGCGAAAGCGTTAAAACGTTCTCCTAATTTCTCTCCGAGTTCTTCTATATCGGTCTCAATATCACCTTCTTTATACGGCACTTTAAAACCGCTACCAAAATCTATAAACTCAAGATCATTGAAATTTTTTGCAGCTTCAAACAAAATCTCAGATGCATATACAAAAACGTCTATATCTAAAATATCACTTCCCGTATGCATATGAATACCATTTATATGCATACCCGTATTTTCTACGATGCGCATTACGTGTGGTAGCTGGTGTATACTAATACCAAATTTACTATCTATATGGCCCACAGAAATATTAGTATTTCCTCCCGCCATTACGTGCGGGTTTATACGAATACACACAGGCGTTTTGGGCTGCTTTGTGCCAAATTGCTCTAAGATGCTGAGGTTATCTATATTAATCTGAACACCTAGTTCTGCTACTTTTTCTATTTCAGAAAGTGAAACACCGTTAGGCGTAAAAATAATACGATCTGGTGTAAAACCAGCCTTCAGTCCTAATCGTACTTCTTGAATAGACACCGTGTCAAGACCACTCCCAAGATCTTTTAAAAACTGAAGAACAGATATATTGCTCAGTGCTTTACACGCGTAATTGAGCCGTAATTGTTTAACAGTACTAAAAGCAGCAGTTAAGCGATCGTACTGAAATTTGATTTTCTCTGCATCATACACATAGAGCGGCGATCCGTAGGTTTTTGCGGCTTCTAAAAGATGTTCATTAGTCATAAAGTAATCTGTAAGTTAGCCTTCAAAAATAGGGGATACGGGTTGAATAGTTTTTCATAGTAACGGGAAAGTTCTACAGAAGCGTTAACTTTTAACAAAAAGGTTTTTGTTTGTTAGGATACACCTAACTTAGTACTATGAAAGTAGAAGAACTAGCGATGTTTCCCTTAGAGATGGTAGCTTTTCCAGGAGAGCTTATACCGTTGCACATTTTTGAAGATAGATACCAAGAGCTCATCAGAGATTGTGAGAACGACCAAATGCGTTTTGGAATTCCAACCTACATCAACGGGAAAATGATGTATGGCACAGAAGTAAAACTTATACAAATTGTAAAGCGTTATGATTCTGGCGCTAGTGATATCATTTGCGAAGGCTTGCGCGTGTTTAAATTACTGGACTTTTATAACACGCTAGGAGAAAAACTATATGCTGGTGGTACTGTTTCTTACCTTCCTAATTATAAAGAGGCATCATCAGAACTACGCGCGACCTTTATTAAATTAGTGAAGCAATTCTATAAAGAGTTAGGCTACCAACCTGTTGTAAACGATTACAACGAGGTAGATAGTTATACCCTTTCTCATAAAATAGGGCTTACATTAGATGAAGAGTACAAACTGCTTTATATGACGTCTGAAACAGAGCGGTACACGTTCTTAATAAGTCACCTCAGAAATATAATAGATACCGTAATGGCGGTAAACAGAACAAAAGACATTATTAAACTCAACGGTCATTTTAAAAATTTTGACGCCTTAGACTTTAATGAATATAAGTTGGATGATTAGATTAAAAAAGCGCCATCTGGCGCTTTTTTTACTTAATTTCTTCACGACCATCTGCGTGTAATGCAAATCTACCTCTTGTTTTGTCGTGAGTATGATCATAAGATCCCCACGGCCAACCGCCAAATTCTGTACGACGATATTCTTGCATCGCTTCATTTATTTCCTGTGGCGTATTCATCACAAAAGGACCTTGTTTTGCCACGGGCTCACCTATAGGTTTTCCTTGTAGAAATAAAAAATGTCCCTCTTTATCACCGTTAGTAATCGCGACATCTTGAGAAGCGTCTAGATCTATAGAGTGCCCTTTAGGAATTTCAAAACCCTCTACGGTAAGCGCATCACCTTCGTAGAAATATAGTGATCTATTAAAGGTTGCATCTGCAGTAGGAATGTTCCAGACTGCGCCAGGCGCGAGTTTTACAATCCAAACTGCAACACCATTTTCAGGATCTGACGCCCAAGAGTCTGGTGTTGTGTCAAGTGAGGTTATGTTATCATAATTACCTGTGATTACTTTAACAGTGATATCTTTCTCATTATCATCTTTAAAAGTGGTTACGGGAATATCTTCATTCCATAACATTTTAAAGTGTGGTTCTACCATTTTGCTTTTACGCGGTAAGTTTAACCACAGTTGAAATAACAGTAAAGGATTTGCTTCTTTGTCATTAAGTAAAGGAAACATCTCACTATGTTGTACGCCTCGTCCTGCTGTCATCCATTGCACATCGCCGTTACCAAAACGTCCTGCAGCGCCTAGGCTGTCACTATGATCTGCCAGTCCTTCTTCTACGATGGTTATGGTCTCAAAACCACGATGTGGGTGGGCAGGAAACCCAGGTACGGTTTTACCGTGATACATACGCCAGCCTTCGTTATTTGGCTCAAAATCCATTCCTAGATTTCTGCCGGCTAGGGAAGCGTCAGGACCTAACTGTGCATTTCCTTTTGGGTAGGTGTCGTAATGGTATGCACAAAATAAAAATGGATCTTGTGTTTCCCATTGAAATCCTAATTGTCTAATCTTTTTTATAGCTGCCATAAGGCTTTCGTTTTATATTAAAAATGCACACTCAATATCTTATTTTGAGTGTGCATATGTAGTCGTATTTTATTGGTTTTGATTACGCTTTCGCGATCCCGATAGCTATCGGGACGTATGCACAACAATTAATCGTACTTGGCGCCCTTTGAAACGTTTGTAGAAGCTTTTTTAATAAACGTTCGTATATCTTCATTTGCCTGAATGAGATCTTCATTACGAAGGTACATCATGTGCCCGCTGCGATAGCCTTTAAAATCTAATCGATCAGATAATTTACCTGAGGCGTTGAGTTGCCACATCACATATTTAGCATTAAAATAAGTCGTTGCGCCATCATAATACCCAGACTGTATCATCACGTGTAGGTTAGGATTTACACCCATCGCCTGGCGTAGACTGGCACCTGCATTGTTATTAGAACGATCCCAAGGACGTACTGGGCCAAACATATTATAACTCAAATCTGTTTTAAGATCTAACTCTTCTTGATAGTAATAGTTAATGGCTGGTGTAAATGCGTGTAGCCAAGCGGTAAGCTCGCTATTGTAACTAGGACCGTCGCCTGCGGTTTTTACATCCATACCTTTATATCGAGAATCGAGACGACCTATAGTTAAACCGTCACGATCACGTAAAAGGTCTTTCCAGAAATAGTTATAAGGAACCTCAAGGTTATGCTGACGTATTGTACGTTTAGACAATCCTGAATAGTATGCCATCTTTTCTATTGCAGCTTCCTTTTTAGAGGTTTCTAGATAACCAGACTTTACAAGGAGTGGTAAGAGCTCGTTTACGGCATAGTCTTCACTTTCGGCGAGGACTTCTGGAAGATCTTTTGATTGTAGTGCAGGTGGTAAAGCTTTATGATACCAAGCTGCTGCTGTAAAATAAGGTAATCTATTTGCAACCTCTACAGGACCGTCAAACTCGAACCCTATT
>Ga0115565_10003928_pt1 | contig 10326 bp, 8 predicted proteins | sample COGITO_mtgs_1105_FD_87199 | JGI IMG/M metagenome (GOLD analysis project Ga0115565, IMG submission 87199) | Pelagic marine microbial communities from North Sea - COGITO_mtgs_110530 | ecosystem: Environmental > Aquatic > Marine > Epipelagic | place: Germany:Helgoland, sampling site Kabeltonne... | reverse complement strand
GGAAAAGCACTGTATGTAATATAGTTAAATCCAGTTACATTATTGTAAGTAGACACCGCTGTATCCAACTCCCAATAAAGGCTATCACCATCTTGTTCTGAAGCGCCCCAATTGTAAGTCACTGCTTGACCATCGCAAAAGAATGGAATTGGCTTATTGGTAGTAAATCGGGGGGAACTGTTATTTGGGTAAGTTGACTGTTTAAGTGTTGTATAAGCAGCAATTGAAGGTTGGCCAGTGTAATTTGCACCCGTATTTCGAGCACCAGTACCATAGTAGATCACAAACTCTGAACATGACGATTGAGTCAAAGTACTCAACACCAAATCTTGTTTATACTTATACCATCGAATTCCCAAAAGACCTGTTTGCCAGCCAGCAACGCAAGAATTCTGTATTGCAGCCAATGGTGCGCAAATAGGAGACGCATCCATCAATGTATCCAAAGGCGCATTGAACGAATTGGACGAATTCAAATCTGGACATTGCACAGAAAAACCGCCATATCCTCCGGATGCAGCACTTGTTGGAGTTCCATTAAATGCAGAACCACCGCAATATTCAAAAAAGTCTAAATACACTTCAAAAGTGTCTCCATTAATATGCTCATAAGCAATACTCATTCCCATGATATGGGTAGCCTGCACTTTAGAAAACCCGAAAACTGAGAAGAGCAGAATAATTATTTTAAGACTTACATTTTTCATTTTATCCAATTTGATATAAACTCAGACAGTCAAACCTTTTCCAAAGTTGTCTCAGATCCCTAAAAATTTTCACGAATATATCGATACTCAGCTTTATTTGGGACTCATACCGCATTTCCGAAAATCAAATTCATCAAACGACCAAATTGTTTAGAACCTTTGCACTAATGTCAACTCTTATAATCGGTGGTGGTTTAGCAGGAATTTGTATTGCCGAACAACTCCATCTGCAAAATGAATCATTCAAGCTTGTTCAGTCTAGCAACATGCCCTCGAGCACTGCTGTAGCAACAGGTATGTATAATCCTATTGTCTTCAAACGACTCAATTTGAGTTGGATGGTTGATGCTTTGATTCCAGAATTACTCGCTTTTTATGGTCAGTTGGAAAAAAAACTTGGGGTTAATCTGATCGAGAGGCATGGGCTTTTCAAAAAAATCAGAAATCAAGCCTATAAGGATTTTTGGAATAAACGACTCAAAGAGGAAGATTACACTCCATTTATGGGTGAAATCAAGGAAACATTCGGAGAAGTAAAAAACACAGGCACCCTAGATTGCAGCTTACTTCAAGAAAGCTATTTAAAACTCTTACAATCAAGCAACAACCTGATAGACAAGGAATTTCTATTGGAAGATCTGAAAACTGAATCTGAAGCAATCATCTATAATGATCAAGCATTTGATAGAGTAATATTCTGCGAGGGCGCTTTCGCTGCAGAGAATCCATATTTCAATTGGCTGCCGTTTAAATTATGCAAAGGGGAATGGGTTACCATAAAAACTGAAAAACAAATCACGAACAAAGTCTTAAATAACAAAGTGAATATTATTCCATTAGGCAACAATGAATACAAGCTTTCCAGCACATTTACTTGGGAGGACCTTGATTGGGAAACAACGACAAATGCTGTGAATGAGCTGCTAAAAGATTTCACAGAACTTTTCGATGACTCCTATGAAGTCATTGATCAAAAGGCAGCCATAAGGCCAACAGTTGCCGACCGAAGACCTTATCTAGGGTCTCATCCGGGTGATAAGCGTATTTTCATTTTTAACGGTCTTGGATCCAAGGGGGTAATGCTTGCCCCCTATTTTTCAAGGCATTTAATCAATCATATTCTCAAAGGCGAAGCTTTACTTCCCGAAGTTGATATCAAACGACATCACAAACGATATTATAACCAAGACCAAAACACCTGACCAATATCAGAATCCAATTAAGGTAAAGCATTTAATTTTGCAGCATGCCACTTCATAACAGAATAGATAAGCGCGTTTTAAAAGAAATGATCGCCAACGATCCTACTCAGCGTAAGACCTTGTCTTTTTACAAATACTTTAAGATCGATGACACTCAAGCATACCGTGATCAGCTTTATAAGGATTGGGAGGCGCTGGGTTGTCTGGGCAGAATATATTTAGCCACTGAAGGAATCAATGCGCAAATGAGTGTTCCTTTAGACAATTGGAACGAGTGGGTAGAATATCTGTATGCCGACAACAACCTCACGAATGTTCCTCTTAAAATCGCGGTTGAAGACGATAGTAAATCTTTCTACAAACTCAAGATAAAAGTGCGCAGTAAAATCTTAGCCGATGGCTTAGACGATAGCACATTTAATCCTTGGAACACAGGAAAGCATCTCAGCGCGAAAGAAATGAATGAAGCTATTGCACAAGGAGCTATCGTTATAGATATGCGAAATCATTATGAAAGTGAAGTGGGGCATTTCGAAGGTGCAATTACACCTGACGCAGACACATTTAGACAAGAGCTAAAGATGGTTGAAGAAATGCTTGAAGGCAAGGAAGATGAAAAGGTTGTAATGTATTGCACTGGAGGAATCCGCTGCGAAAAAGCAAGTGCATATTTCAAGCACAAAGGGTTCAAAGACGTGAACCAATTAAGAGGCGGAATTATTGAATACGCCCATCAAGTTCAAGAAAGTAACTTGGATAATAAATACATAGGCAAAAACTTTGTCTTTGACGAACGGCTTGGTGAACGGATTAGTGATGAAGTCATTGCTCACTGCCACCAATGCGGTGAGCTCTGTGATAATCACACAAATTGCGCAAATGTTGAGTGTCACTTACTTTTCATCCAATGCGATGCTTGCAAAGCAAAATATGAAGAATGCTGTTCGGATGAGTGCAATGACATCATTCATCTTCCGGAAGAGGCGCAGCGAGAAAGAAGAAAAGGAAAACAACTGCATGGTGATACCAGAAATATCTTCAAAAAAGGTAGGTATAATGAGCGTGCTGATGGAAGCATTTCAAAAGCGCCAACTGTTGATCAAATGTCAACATAAGTGGATAAGTTTTGATCTGTAGGCCAAACAGATTGAATAATATTGCAGCTTATTCCGCATTGAAAAAACTTCCCATTTGGCATGAAAGAAATCCGTTCAGCATTAGTCTCTGTATTTAGTAAAGACGGGCTTGATAAAGTCGCTGCAGAACTTAGCGCAAAAAAAATCACAATATACTCTACTGGCGGCACTGCTGCATTCTTAAAAGAAAAAGGCATTGATGTTATCGAAGTAGAATCCATCACTGAATATCCATCCATTTTAAGTGGCCGTGTAAAAACTCTTCACCCCAAAGTGTTTGGTGGAATCTTGGCTCGCTCGTCTGAAGCACAAGATGCCCAAGAACTTAAGAAATTTAATATTCCCGTTATTGATTTAGTTGTAGTTGACCTTTACCCTTTTGAGGAGACCGTTGCTGCTGGAGGAACAGATCAGGAAATTATTGAGAAAATTGATATCGGAGGTATTTCATTGATTCGTGCTGCTGCCAAAAACTTCAATGACGTTACAATTATCCCTTCAAAAAATCAGTATGCTGATCTTCTAAGAATTTTAAAATCTGGTGGCAAGACTAATTTAAATGAACGCAAAGCCTTAGCATCAAAAGCATTTGAAGTAACAAAGCTTTACGACAGTGCAATCTCGTCCTACTTCCTTGGAGAAAATTGGAATGAACAGCGCAAAGCATTGAGATACGGTGAAAACCCTCACCAAGAGGGAGCCTATTTAGGCAACATCAACGCATTCATCGAGCAATTGCATGGAAAAGAGCTTTCTTACAACAACCTTTTAGATGTCGATTCTGCACTTAGGCTAATTCGTGATTTTCAGCATGAAGATCCAACATTTGCAGTAATTAAACACAATAATGCCTGTGGATTTGCGACACGAGAAAATGCCAAAACAGCTTACATTGACGCATTAGCTGGAGATCCATTAAGTGCATTTGGGGGGATCATCATCTCTAATATCGAAATTGACTTGGCTAGTGCTGAAGAGATTAACAAATTATTTTGCGAAGTAATCATCGCACCATCCTATGATGATGAAGCTTTAAAATTGCTCCAAAGCAAAAAGAACCGAATCATTTTAATCGATAAACTTCAAGGTTTTCCGGGTAAATCTGCACGTTCTGTATTAAACGGGATCTTAGAGCAAGACATTGACGCAAAAAATGCCAAACCAGAAGATTTGAGAAACGCAACTAAAAGAGTTGCCACAGCTAGCGAAGTTGAAGATCTTTTATTTGCTAATAAACTTGCGAAACACACAAAATCAAACACCATCGTTCTTGCGAAGAATAAGCAACTTATTGGAAGCGGTGTCGGACAAACATCACGTGTTGACGCATTAAAGCAGGCAATAGAAAAAGCAAAAAGCTTTGGATTTGAAATTGCGGGTAGCGTTATGGCAAGTGATGCATTTTTCCCTTTTCCAGATTGTGTTGAAATCGGAAATGATGTTGGAATTAAAGCCGTAATTCAACCTGGAGGATCTCTTCGAGATCAAGAATCAATTGATTACTGCAATAATAACGGAATAGCAATGGTAATGACAGGAGTTAGACACTTCCGTCATTAATCGCATTGTTGAGAATATTGAAAATAAACTACTTTTAGACCAATCAGAATTGAACAGGAGGAAATAAAATATGGGATTGTTCAACATATTTACAGAAGAGATTGCCATCGACTTAGGCACTGCAAACACAATTATCATTCACAATGACAAAGTTGTAGTGGATGAGCCGTCTATAGTTGCCGAAGACAGGTCAACGAAAAAAATAATTGCTGTTGGCCGACTAGCTATGCAAATGCATGGTAAGACGCACGAAAACATCAGAACGATACGCCCCCTAAAAGATGGTGTTATTGCAGATTTCCATGCTGCAGAGCAGATGATTCGCGGAATGATCAAAATGATCAATTACGGAAATCGTCTTTTCACACCAAGTTTAAAGATGGTTATCTGTATTCCTTCAGGAATAACTGAAGTAGAAAAAAGAGCAGTTAAAGACTCCGCAGAGCATGCGGGGGCAAAAGAAGTATACCTCATTCACGAGCCAATGGCTGCTGCCATAGGTATCGGTATTGACGTTGAGGAGCCGATGGGGAATATGATTATTGATATCGGAGGTGGAACAAGTGAAATTGCCGTTATCGCCTTAGGAGGTATTGTTTGTGACAAATCTATTCGTGTAGCCGGAGATGAGTTCACTAGTGACATTGAAGATTACATGAGGCGCCAACATAACATCTTAATTGGTGAGCGTACAGCTGAGAGAATTAAAATTGAAGTCGGAGCCGCCATTACTGAACTTGACGATCCGCCCGAAGATTTTGCAGTACACGGTCGTGACCTAATGACTGGAATACCAAAAGAAATCATGGTCTCATATGTAGAAATTGGCCATGCATTGGATAAATCTATTTCTAAAATTGAAGAAGCTATTTTGAGTGCATTAGAAATGACTCCACCAGAATTATCTGCTGATATTTATAGGACAGGCATTTACTTGGCAGGCGGTGGATCAATGTTAAGAGGGCTAGACAAGCGTATTAGCATGAAAACAAAGCTTCCAGTGCATGTTGCAGAAGACCCTTTACGCGCTGTAGCTCGTGGAACTGGCATTGCTTTGAAAAATGCTCATCGCTTCCCATTCTTGATGAGGTAGCAAAGCATTAAAACGCATAATACAGTTGGTGACTGAATATGAAAAACTTCTTTCAGTTCATTTGGAATAATCAATTTACGTTTCTGTTCTTCTTATTGGAGTTCATAGGCTTTGCTCTTCTCACGACCAACAGCGGCTTTCATAATAGTTCGTTTTATTCTGCATCAATATCACTCAGTGGGAAGGTTGCCTCAGTCAATAATTCTTATGCGAAATACATAGGGCTTAAAGAAGAAAATACCCGCCTGATGGTCGAAAGTGCGCGGCTTAAAAACCGTATCCTGAACTCTGGAGGAATGAAGTTTAGTAAGTCACGTATTCACTATGACGTAAGAACAGCAAATGCCATTAAGAGCACTCACAGTCTTGGAAACAATTATATAATCCTTAATAAAGGAAAAACATCAGGTATATATCCTCAACAAGGCGTTATAGGTCCAGAAGGAGTTGTTGGAATAGTAAGTCAATGCAGTGATCATTACAGTAAAGTAATCCCCTTGATACATAGTCAAAGCTTAATCAGTTGCAAATTAGCTTCAAATTCATACTTTGGAATATTAAAATGGGAAGGCAAGGACGACCGTTATGCTATCTTAGATGACATCCCAAACAATGTTGGCATCAATGAGAATGATTCTATATTAACTCGAGGTGGCTCTGGAGCCTTCCCACCCAATGAATTAATAGGCTTCGCTGTAAAGTCAGAAAAAAATGAAAGCAGTGGATTTCAATCTATCACAGTAAGGTTAGCCACGAACTTTAAAAAGATCGACAATGTGTATGTTTTAGAAAACTCTAGTAAGCCTGAACTTGATTCATTGATAATTGGAGTAGAAAAATGACGAGAGACCTGATCTCATATTTTATTCGATTTTCACTTTTAATTATTGTGCAAATCTTCCTGCTCAACAACGTGCAGTTTTCTGGTCTTCTAAATCCCTATTTGTATGTCTATTTTTTAATTGTACTACCTGTAGACTTTTCGCCTAACATCGGCCTTCTCGTTGCTTTCGCAATGGGTATTATTATTGACATGTTCTCGCAAACAATGGGCATGCATACCATTTCCGCAGTTTTCTTGGCTTATGCCAGACCTTATATTCTAAGATATATGGCTCCACGGGATGGTTACGAATTCTCAAGAAACGTCAGTATCAAACAAATGGGATGGCTTTGGTTCCTAACCTTTTCAGGGTTAATGGTGTTTCTTCATCATTTCGTGCTATTCTTCATCGAATCATTTCGAATGAGTGGTTTAGGTTATACAATGCTCAAGGCAGTGGGAAGTTCTTTACTCACATTGACCCTAATTATAATCGTGCAACTGCTTTTCACTAGGTCACCAAAGTCGGGAATAGGGTATGAATAATTTAGAAAACAGAAAGATCACAATCATTGCTCTTTTCGTATTTGTATCGTTCATTTTTCTCGCTCGGCTCTTCTTTATTCAGGTGATTGATGATTCATATACCTCATCAGCAGACAACCAAGCTCTGCGCTACATTACGCAATATCCTGCGAGAGGAATCATCTATGATCGACATGGAAAAATTTTAGTTCAAAACCAAGCGGCTTTTGACCTTATGGTAGTGCCAAGACAAATAGACAGACTTGACACATTAAGTTTTTGTGAATTGCTAAACATCACGCAAGAAGAGTTCATTATTCGGCTCACGAAAGCAAAGAAATATTCGAATTATAGAGCCAGTATATTCCAGAAGCAATTGACCGGCTCAGAATACGCTAAAGTTGCTGAGAACCTATATCGTTTCAGTGGTTTTTACGGCCAAAAAAGAACATTAAGAATCTATCCCGATAGCGCTGCAGTGCATGTTTTGGGATATATTGGAGAGGTTAACTCCAAAGACATTGAAAGAGATTCAATATATAAATCAGGAGACTTTATTGGAATTAGTGGCCTAGAAAAACAGTACGAACAAGTTTTACGTGGCGAGCGAGGCAGAGAGGTCCTAATGGTTGATGTGCACAATACGGTTCAAGGAAAGTATATGGATGGTGACTTAGATATTGCAGCCAAAGCAGGAGTGAACTTGATTTCAACGATCGATCTTGATCTTCAGAAGTACGGGGAATTATTGATGCAAATGAAAAAGGGAAGTATTGTTGCCATCGAGCCGGCTACTGGTGAAGTATTATGCTTGGTCTCAAGTCCTAACTACGACCCTAATCTACTGGTCGGTGCAAACAGAGCCGCTAACTATCAATTATTGGCTCAGAATGATTCCTTAGACCCACTATTCAATCGTGCCTTAATGGCAAAATACCCCCCGGGGTCAATTTTCAAAATCATTCAAGCATTGATAGGTCTCCAAGATGGTGTTATTAATGAAAATACTGGCCTTACATGCAACAAATCGCTGGTAGGCTGCCATAATCACCCCTCAGCAAATAATTTACGTGAGGCAATTCAAATGTCTTGTAACCCCTATTTCCACCAAGTATTTAAACGTCTAATTAATAAAGGCTATTCGAGTAATTATTTCGAAGACAGTGCTCTCGGTTTAGCCGAGTGGCATGAAAAAGTGAGCAAATTTGGATTGGGTCAACGGCTTGCAATTGATCTTCCATCTCTCAAGAGCGGTAGCATACCAGATGTGGCTCTATACGATAAGATTTATGGGTCAAGACGTTGGGCTTATAGCACTATATATTCTGTAAGTATTGGCCAAGGTGAGGTAGAAGTGGTGCCTCTGCAAATGGCAAATTTGGCAGCAACTGTAGCAAATCGCGGCTATTTTATTGATCCACATTTAGTGAAAGAAATTGATGCTGAGCATGACTCATTCATTCACTATGATGTCCACAATACTGATATTTCCAAAACACACTACGAGCCAATAATTGATGCAATGCAATCTGTAGTCGACAAGCCCGGAGGAACTGCAAGACGAGCTCGTATTGATAGTATAATTGTCTGCGGAAAAACGGGTACAGCAGAAAATCCACATGGAGAAGATCATTCGGTATTCATAGCATTTGCTCCAAGAGATAATCCAAAAATTGCTATTGCTGTTTATGTAGAAAATGCAGGTTTTGGCGGAACATGGGCCGCACCGATTGCCAGTCTGATGATAGAGCGGTATATCAACGGGAGTGTGAGCGATACATTAAAAGAATCTCGCATTTTAGACGCCAATCTTTTATCCCAGCCAATTGAGAATTAAGCGAAACATATTCGAAGACATCGACTGGGTGATGGTAGTAATATATCTCGCACTCGTTTTATTTGGCTGGATTAGTATTTACGCTGCGACATATGATGAAATGCATCCCTCCATTTTTGATCTAGCTAAAAATCATGGAAAGCAAGCACTATGGATTGGTCTAGCACTGGTAATAGGCCTGATAATGATGTTCTTTGATACACGCTTTTTTGAAACGTTTGCTTATCCAATTTATGGATTTGCACTTTTCCTTTTACTTGCTGTCTTGGTTTTAGGAACTGAAGTAAAAGGCGCTCAATCGTGGTTTGTTTTGGGACCTGTAAGTTTCCAGCCCAGTGAGATTGCCAAGTTTGGAACTGCTCTTGCTCTAGCAAAATACTTAAGCGTTTACGGATCTAAGTTTGATAGTAAGAAGGTGAAAATCATCTCGCTGGCAATAATTTTTCTACCTGGTGTTTTTATTCTACTTCAGCCAGATGTAGGCTCAGTTTTAGTATTCACCTCTTTGTTAATCGTTCTTTATCGACAAGGTTTAAGTGGTTGGATATTTGGACTAGGTTTTGTTGCTATCGTGCTTTTTATTCTGGCGCTTTTCCTCAAACAATATCAATGGACACTTTTCGAAATAGTAATTCAAGGGAACATTGCCTTCATAGTTTCATTAAGTACTTTGGCGGCTGCAGTCTACTATTTTCTTAGGAAAAAAAGAGGAAGTCTGTTAATCATTGCTTCAAGTTACATTGCTTCCTTGGGATATTTTCTTAGCATAGATTATCTTTTTGACAACATCCTTCAGCCTCACCATCAAAACCGAATCAACGAACTTCTGGGGATAGTTTCAGACCCATCAGGAGCTGGATATAATGTGCATCAATCAAAAATTGCCATTGGCTCGGGGGGATTTTCAGGGAAAGGATTTCTCCAAGGAACACAAACGAAGTATCATTTCGTCCCTGAACAAAGCACTGACTTTATCTTTTGCACTGTTGGCGAAGAATGGGGCTTTTTTGGAAGTTTAATACTAATTGGCCTTTTTCTGACCTTAATGGCCAGGATAATCTGGCTGGCCGAAAAACAACGCAGTGTTTTTACTAGAGTTTATGGTTACTGTGTAGCTTCCATACTGTTTATTCATTTCACCATTAATATTGCAATGACCATAGGACTTGCACCAGTAATAGGAATTCCACTACCGTTTTTCAGCTACGGAGGATCTTCCCTTTGGTCTTTTACTCTTCTGCTATTCACATTTATCAAGCTAGACTCAGAACGCAAATATGTGTTGCGCTAATTCCTGATGAAGATCTTTCTGCTTAAACTAGATTCATGATCTTTTCCAGTCACAACATAGAAACCTGGATTCAAGTGAGAAAGATCAAGCCATTCAGACCTCATAGCCTTTCTGGCGGAAACAACCATTCTGCCGCTCAAGTCAGTCACCTG
>Ga0115565_10003926_pt1 | contig 10328 bp, 5 predicted proteins | sample COGITO_mtgs_1105_FD_87199 | JGI IMG/M metagenome (GOLD analysis project Ga0115565, IMG submission 87199) | Pelagic marine microbial communities from North Sea - COGITO_mtgs_110530 | ecosystem: Environmental > Aquatic > Marine > Epipelagic | place: Germany:Helgoland, sampling site Kabeltonne... | reverse complement strand
TAATTTATAACCTACATCAATGACTTGATAACTTGTTGGAATATTTTTCTTAATATCGGTTTTTGAACGTATAAAATAATGGGATTCTGATAATGTTCTTCCTCCCACTCGTAACCATCTGTTTCGGAGCATTAATGTTTTTAATGTGGTGGAAGAAAATAAAACAACCGGTAATTGTGCTATATTACAAAACACCCATATGTCTAAATCTGTGATATAATATTCGTCACTTTGAATAATCGTTTCAAAATCGGCCTCTTTTTTTCTTATTTTTTCCATAAAATCGGATTTTCCTTGTTTTTTTAAAATACTATATACGTATTTTTCGGAATTCGGATCTGTTATAATAGTACTATAACCTTTCCATAACGCAGTCTTTATATTTTGTATTGAAATAGCAGAATAGTATACATTCTGGAAAATATAAATTAAGGGTATAAAACTACAATTTACAGAATTGCTGAAAATCAACTCTTTCGCGGTCGATGGAAATATCTTTCGCCATGAACCATCCTTCATGTTTCCTACTACATTTGCTTTGGTCATTGTAATACAATCTAAAATGAAATTCTTTATTTCTGTTTTGGGGGTAATTTTAGTAGTCGGTTCTTCCTTTTGTTCACTTAATAACACTTTATTCGCATAATTTTGTTGAGTACCGCTATATTCAGAATCGGGCTGAGCGGTATCATATGTGATATTTTGTGAATATCCAAATGGCGTCATATTTCGGAAATAATCGCGTACTAAACGTGATTCTAATAGAAACAGTTCGTTTTCATTGATAAATAAGTCCGTATTCGTAATGTTCATGTAATTTTTAGGATAAAACATAAATAAACGACTTCTTTTATATCTTATTAATTCGTCCGAGAGACGCCCGAAATATATTTTCTCATTATCGTTTCCAGATAATAAATGTTTTTTGGGAAAAATAGAAACGCAATTACCATCATCACTTACAATACAATATACTGGACGGCTTCCATCGTCGTCGTTACAATTCCCATCTTGATTACATAAGACAATCCTTTCTATCTGTCCAAGATCTGCCTGTTCCATTTCTTTAAAATCTACCTTATCTCCGAGCAATTTTATCAAATTTGCTTCTACACTTTTTATCTTTCCTCTATATGAGATTTGGGGGTCATCGACAGTGTCTATGATTTCTTTTCGTATATCTCTGTGTTCGAAATCATTTAAATTTAAACGCGCAATGGTTCGGAAAATGTTGTAAAATTGGGTTTCTAGATTTACGTTTCTTACGGTCGTCGCACGTTCGGTCACTTCCGTATTACCCGTTGTTAATACAATATCCGCACTTTTATGTTTTTCAGAATCAGTGTATTTATTACTATAATGTTTCACTTCTGGTATGCCGTCACTGTCTATCGATTGTGTAGGTGGGTTTATTTGAACAAACTGATTTGTTTCTGTTAAAAATCCAACAACTAGTCCATCCTCGATAATTTTTATTTTGGGTTTACTTAATATTTGTCCACCCGTATCTTTGGATAATCCATTTAATCTATCACGAGTTGTTCTATAATCTAACCACAAATCGTCGTCATCCATATATTTTGTAGCAATTTCACTCACCATTGCTGATGGGAAACAAGGGACAAAAATCTTACGTTGGGCATCTTCTTTATTCAATGTGAGTCCAATTGCCTTGTTTCTGTAATTTAATACCTGTTCATGTATTGTATAGTGGTGTGTTTTTAAAATACGAATTAAATCCGTTATACCTATATTATGTTTAAAATTGTATTTTTTGGGCAAACTTGGTAATGGTCTACAATATTTCTTACTTGTTTCTTTGATTAATTTTAAAATATCTTGGATTTCTGGTAATGCCGATATTTCAACAAATGCCTTTTTGAAAATAACCTCGCTATTTTTGATTTCACCCGGTTTAATACGATACTTGGTTTCATTTTTCTTTGAAACCACCTTTGTATCATCTACTTTTTCACCTTTTTTTAATTCATACAATACAGCCTTCGTCTTTGTATCAATAATACTGTCTACTTGTTCATATAGATGTATGGGTTCATAGAAATTATCCTGTTTTAATAAAACCACTGTCTCCTTTGTCTCGTCATATTCGAATCGAGAATATGAATTCGATGGACAAATTAATTGAACGCGTTCTGTTATGTCTTGATCCGTCATCTGTAATATCACCAAATTCATTCCATCTTTTAATAATTCTGTATTTCTACCACAAAAGAAATCCCATAAATAGGTGTGGTCTATCACCGAATCTTCATTTTCTATGAATTTTATAAAATTATCATAAGCCGCGACTGTGTTTTCCAAGTATTCTACCTGACGTGAGTCATCTAAAGATATCGTTTTATAAAAGTCACTCTCTGTATGAGGTCCAAGATCAACCGTTTTGTTTCGGCGTTTTGGTCGAAAAGACGATACTAAATTACCATTGTGATATCGAACAAATAAATCTATATTTATCGCCGTCTTGAATAGAGTTCGCATTTCTTCTACGGTTGGAATTGTTTTTATTTTTTGCTTATACGCATAATAGTATGCGAAACACGCCAAAAATGACTGTTTTTCCGATTTTTCTACACCATAACGTAAAAGACATTTCTCACCCGGAAGTATAACCGATGTATTTTCTGGGTCGAGAACCTGACTTGTATCTGTTTTGAAAAACAATTGTAGTGCAATGGGTAATAATCCCCATCTCGAAGGTGGAAGTGGATATGATACCGAACTAATGACGTAGTATTTGGTTTTTGATGTTTGGGGTGCGTTTTCATTAACGTCTTTTTTATCACCTTCTAATCCGCAGGTGGTGCGACGCTTGACTTGGTCTTTCGAATCCCACGCCTTTCCAAAACAACACGGAACACATAATCCTTGGGGGTGTTTTTCAGGTTTTAATAGTCCTGGAACATGTTGTAGATACTTACCCGTTTTCATATGCACTGGGGGTTTATTAAATTCATATACATATGCTCCAGGAGGCACTTTGTCCGCACCACGAGGTATAATCGCACCGCATTTACCCGCCTTCACATCCTTTTCGCTTATACTGGAATTTGTTTTTAAACACCAATATCTTGGACATATATACCAATGTTTCTTATCTTCTGAAGAACCATGATGTAAAGCATGTCCATAACTTCCTGGATTAGTCTCATCTATTCTTTTTTTCTCTTCGTCCGTCAAAATAACCGGTTGTCTTTTATCACCTGACGCACACGTCTTTGAATAAAGGGGGAATTTTCCCGTTTCCTCCGTTACATAGAGAGCGGGGTCGAGTTCCAACATGCGGCGGAAAAATGGAGTGGGATTTTTGATAGACATTCCATCTATATCCGCCTTGTATTCCTCTTCTTCTTCCTCTTCTTCTGGTGTATTTTCGCCACCATAAAAGTCGTCTTCTTCCTCTTCTTCTTCGTCTTCTTCGTCACCTGATTTTGGGGAATCCTCATAATCTTCATAAAAATCAGCATCATCAAAATCTATACCTTCACCATCCGCCTCATCTTCTTCTTCTTGGGGCGTAAATGTGATGGGTTTGTATATATTTTCCTCTGTTTTTTCTGCTACAACAACTGTTTCAACTGCTTCTTGGACAACTTCCTTTGTCTTTTCCTTGGATTTAAAAATTTTCATTTGGTCTTGTGAAATTTTCGCCGTTTTAGGCTTTTGTGATAGTCGCAATATTACATCAATGTACATCTCCAATTCTTTGATATATTCAATGGAATGAACATCGAAAACTTGGACACTTAATTCACTCTTTAAAGGCATCATCTGGAAAACCGTCTTGAATCCCGGGTTTTCGGCAATCTTTTGTTTTAATAGTTGATATTGAGAACGGAATTCGGCAAATGCGACGATTGCTACATCCTGTGTTAAATCGTAATTATCCATTAATCCCTGGATTACACGGTCAGAATCACCCGTGCGATCATATACCTCTCTTATAAAAGCACTTCTAGCATTCATTTCTTTGTAGTTTTTGATACGTTTAAAACGCATCTCTGCTCCCTTGGACACATCTGTTCCTAATACGTCAAAAATAGGTGTAATATAATTCATCTGTCTCTGGATATTTATCTTTACATCAATCGGTAATCGCATTTGATACATCAAACGCACGTTAATTATGTTGGCGTCTTGGACATTTGTAAAAGGTCGCATCTTATACCCCGATGGTTCAAGGATACTATTTAACATTACTACTATTGGATTAATCATGGTGTCGACTATCTCATTTAACTCATCTACTGTTAATACTTTATCTAATTGTCCAAGAACCTCTATTTCAGAATTTTGATTGATATTTACTACCAAATCTATATCCTTCTTAACAAAAAGTGTAATCTGTTTTGATTTACCCAATTCACGTGATAAACGCATTACAACCGACTCTTCTAAAAAGGGTATCTTTTTTCCGTCAGTGGATATGTCTTCGGAATACAAACGATACATATTCTCACGTCGCATACCTGGATTGTATTTCATAAAAGGAATTTCTTCCGTTACATGTAAATTTCGAAACAATAAGTCCAAGGGGAAATTGCGAACATATTCATATGGACGGAGTGTTAGGGCGAATTCTTTTATTCCTCGTTCACTATAAGAGAGTGCTTCATCAGAATTCCAGTAGATTTCACGATAAATTTGTGTTATATTGCGGCGTCGCACTACATTTGATGTATTATATTGTTTGGATTCTTCAGCAATTTCAATGGCGGATTCCAATAAGAGACTCGAAGACGTCAAACCAGATTTAAATAGAAAAGGGAAGTATAATTTACAGAAATATTCGGTATTTATATTGGATTTATCAGCATAGGCAAAGGTCGGTTTTGCTAAACATACCATTAAATCTCTACTCTGGGTATAGTCTAATAATGTCGATTTGTCCAAGGTAAGTATTGCGTTTTTTGGGGAACTTTCATAGCGGATGGGTTCTGTCCAAGGTTGATTTTTATATGGGTTTGTTGGAAACATAAAATCATAGGCGGTTTCAAATTCCATCCCAATAGGAATATACACGGTTCTCAATCCGGATTTCGATAATCCTGACCATTGTTCATATGTGAAAATGTCGTTATGTAATCCCCCCTTTTCCAATCCTCCCTTACTGTCCAAGATATATGGGTTAGTCGAGATATTCGTCGCATATTGATAGAATTTCTCTTTTGTAAGACGTTTTGTATCATTCTCTGTAATTTCTTGGTAGAGTTTGACCATGTCTAAATCTTTTTCTGCTAAACCAAATATATACACCTCTTCTACTGAAAGTGAAAATGCCTTGGTTTTTGACTTTTTTTGATGTTCTACAATTTCATTCACAATTTTATGTTTTATATCTCGAATTGTATCATCTGGGTGAATTAACTTTTCAGAAAAGACAATTTCAACATCATTGCGTTTATAATGAGCAATTTCAATTTCGCTAAAGAGTTCATTCATATTTTTAGATGCGTATATCCCGGCACAAAAAACGTAGACAAATCCTACATTTCCGTAGTCATTTAAAATATGTATCTTATAAATATTATGTTGTGGTATATTATCATCTGTTGTTGGAATATCCTTTACTCGAATGGTTGATTCTTCTTCCATTTATTATATATTATATATAATGGAATGAGGTTTTTTACACTATTATATGTCGAAACAGAATATAATAAAAATATGCTACTTATTTTTATTATAGATTATCGTAACGGAAATGAATTAATATTTGATATATTAATACCAAATAGTAGCACATATGAGTAGGTGTTTATGAACGGTTCTTTGATGTCTTATTTTTTCTTCTCTTTCTCTTTTTGATGGTTCTTTTATGGGGTGCTTTCATTGTTTTTTTCTTTTGGTTTTTCTTTTGTTTTTTTGTGTTTCGTTTTCCTCCTCTTTCTTCTACCATTCCTCTTTCTCCGCTTGCTCCGCTTGCTGCTATTTTGTCTACAATTTGGAATCTTCTATCTCTCTTTCTCTCTCTACCACTTTGTATATACGTGAATAATTCATTGATAATGCGGTTCATCAAATTTTTTTTATCGAGGTCCAAGCCGGGTTGTTCGTTCACCCTTTTATTCATTTCATTTTTTATTTTTATGGCCGTTTTCGGTATTATGAATCCATCATCTTTAATAGCTACTTGTATTTTTCTGAACAACAACATCAATGTGTCTATGTTATCATGTTTATTAAAATCACTAAAAAGTAAGTCTATATCAGAAAAAAACGAACGTGTGTCGACCTTCATCGGTGTAATTAGACCTTCTCTCTGCCATCCTATTAAAATATCTAATTGCATCCCCGTAATTTCGAAGTCTAGTAGAATGTTGATTCTTTTTTTTTTGATCAGTTGAGATAATCGTTCAATGTCGGAGGGGATTTTTGTTTGTGTATGCGCAGGTATAGATTTGAAAATTTCTATTCGTAAAACTGTTTTTAAAAACGATCTTGCTTTTACAGCTCGAAGACTCACGCCTCTATATGGATGAGTAGATTCCATCTCTGTTGTAGATGTAGCTTCGCCGAAGGCTCCGGTTATTCCATTTATCTTCCTGGGAATAACTTTATCAGCATCAGGCACAGATGTTACTATTTTTGCGTCAAGTTCGTCGGCGATAGCTATTAAATTTGGCGGCACACCCTTACCCAGACTTGCGAATATTTCTCCTAATATGTTGTGAAAAAACTCCCTTGGCTTATAATAGTGTGCTTGAATAAGATCTGCATCATCTATAGTCGAGGCAGCATCATCATCATCACCAGCACCATCATCTCTTTCAATATCCATATTTTTATCATCATCTAATGATTTAAGTTCTTCTCGTTTTTTACTAATAATATCTTCAATTGTCTCAATAAATTTTAAACCGTCTGGGTTATGAAGAGCGTCACTGGTCATCTTTCCGGATTTTGCGTGAATACTATCTGTCATAGCGACTATATATTTAATGGGTGCGTTAGGAAGTTCTCTACGCTCTATAGCCTGTTTTATTTCTACAGCCTTCATGCATTCTAATAGGTATCGAATCTGATCTTCTTCTGTATACTCTCCAGTATCCCAAAATATACTATCATTTTTTATCTTATGTAGGACATTATAAATGACTAAAGGAACTACACTATCATGTAATTCGTCTAAATCTAAATCGTCAGGATTTTTTTTCTGGTCATCATCGAAAAGAGCTTTTTTTAAATATCTATAATTACCAGGAGCAAAACCTTTAAATTCCTTGATCACATTTATCCAGCGAGTCACCCAATTGTCGAATAAATCTGCAAGTCTTTTAGCATATTCCCTTATGTTCTGGATAGTCTGGTCACTAGAAGACAGAGTACCTTCTGCTATTTGATGTAACAAATCAGCATACAATTGTATTATCATTTTAAGTTCTACAAAACGCTGAGTACCAGTATTAACCATTTCCTCACTGGCTAGCGCGGCGTTAATATAAGCTAGCTGTTCGGCGGAAGTCGGCACCTGCCCGCTTTCGGTTCCAGGTAAAAGGAATAAAGAAAATTGTGTTTCAATAACTTTAACCATTTTACCATATACTTCTGCTGCTTCAGCTTTTAAAACATTGAGTGGGTTATATAAATTTTCTTGGTCTAGGTAGCTAGTTATATCTCCTATAGTTGCAGTTGCAGGTGTAGTTGCAAATGCGCTCATTTTTATTATTAATATAAATATTAATCATAAAATAAATGTTAAATAAATGTGAAATTACTAAATATATTAATTATCATAATATGGATTGTCTTTAATATCCATACCGCAATATTCAACAGGTTTATTCTTATAATCTTTTGGAGTATGAATACCGGATTCTTTCGCATTTTCCAATAAAAATTTGAAATTATCCCAAAATTCAGTTTTATGACCAATCGATTTGGTAGCAATATGAGATAATTCGTGAATGGCTACAAACATCAACGTATGTTCATCAATCATATTGGTCTCACCCTTGCGTGTTTTATTTAAACAAAAGGCCAATTTCTCACCCTTATTCTCACTATACGCAGTATATTCACTTGTAGGTAATGTTTCCGAAATACGTTTTGGATTGTATCCTTTCACTAAACGTTTAACATTTTCCTTATCTCCGTGTTTTTGGTCCATATATTCGACTAAAGCCTTACACTTCCCATTAACCTTGGCCAACATATCAGCCGCCTCTTGTAATCGAGTTCGTTCTCTTACACAATATTTATTACCATCTACAGTAGATACTATACATTTTAATTGAAAATCATCAGATGTAAAATAGGTATATGCACATAATCCAATAATACCAAATATCACCGTGTAAATATAAAAATCCAATGAATTCATGTTATATAATATCTAAATATAACTAATATTCTTAAATAAATGAGAATATTAATCTAAACTATAAACAAAAAATGCTTACTTGCTCTCGCATCCTAGTTCAAGGGGAACACGGGCTAGATCAGGCTCGAACGAACTGTAGTTCCAGGGACCGACTTGCTCCTTCTTGATGACGGGGTCAGAACGCAACTGCATATTAGGGTTCTTAAGTGTTTGACCGATGGTATCAACACCAATCAAACTACCAGCTTGAAGCATATCAGGGAGGTCGACATTACCACTGTTGACGGGGTTCAAACTGGCGAACTCACTGGTTCTATCAGTGGGAAGCAAATCCTCGGGGCTTGCTGTCTCGGCAGCTTGGAAATCGCTATTACCACCACTGGCGGTAAGAGAGGGCTCGGGTTGGTCGTAACTAGCAGGTTTAGCTCACTGAACACCATCATTCATTTTTGTATCGATTAATGGCTGTGTGGTAGAACCATAATTAGACATATTATCAAGCACTAATCCTTTGCTACTTGAATAATTCATAAGTGAGTATGCTACGATTGCTACAACAATCGCAACAAAGATCCATTTACCCATATCGGACTTAAAGTAATTAGACACGCTTTTCAACATTTTCCGTTTATATAAACGGTGGATAAAATTTTTATCAGAACATGGAATATGCTTATTGTTAAAAAAACATATTTCATACATTTTACTAAATATTATGCCACGGATTCTTCCAAATCCGGTTCGGTATTCACATTGAAAAAATCATCATCATCATCACTTTCAATATCATCCAACTGATATTTGTTTTTTATCTCTTTTGCTTCTAAATATGCCTGTAATGCGTGATTTTTCGCAATTCGGGCGACTTGTTGCGCTTTACGATATCTTTCATAATAAATATCATTATGAGGTTTCAATGAAAAAGCATCATCGACCGGCAAACTGTCTAAATCAACATTGAATTCGAATTCATCTAAATCGTTTTTCTTGGAATCATCATTTTCTGGTTCATTTTCGAATTCCAATGGTTGAATTGGATCAATTACTTCTAAAGATATTGCCTTTTCTTCTTCGTCTTCTTCGTCTTCTTCGTCTTCTTCGTCTTCTTCGTCATCTTCGTCATCTTCGTCATCTTCTTTATTTTCTTCTAAAGTATCAGGTTCGGAAACATCAATATCTTGTTCTTGCTCCGTAGCAAGTATTTCTAAATTATCAGGGGCGACTTCCTTTTCAATGTGATGAACAATTGTCTTGGGGGTCTTATTAATTAAACAATTTTCAAATAAATTCACTGGCTTAAGCGTCATCATTTGTTTTATTTCCATCTCTATCTGAAAACTACGTGCTGAACATTTGATGCCCTGTATTTCTAAAATACACACAGTATTTGTATTGTCTACAATGGATTCAATACCGACTTCTTCTTTGTTCTCATTGTATATTTTCAAATTAACTTTACCTAAACGTGTGGGTATATAGGACCGAAGGAGGTAGAATTTACCAGACTTGTAACTTTTAATAGGGGAAGCGAAGTAATTCTCAATATCTGCTAAATCCATTTCACTGTCGAACCAATCTTCACGTTTATCGAAAATCATTTCGCATGTTTTTGTTTCTAAATTCTCCATCCATTGAATAAAATTCGCATCATTTTGTGAGAACATTAAATCACAATGGGATTTCTTGGTGCTGGTAGAAATTGCCCCCTTTGTTTTACATTCGGGAGGTTGAATATATAGGGGACTACCGTTAATCGCATATTTAATAAAATAATTTCCACCGGCGACAACCATAGGAGGGTTTAGTTTGAGATTATCGAAATCAAATTCTTCATTCGTATCATAAATAACATTGTTCATCCTAAATAAATATATATATGTAATTCTTGATAATTTATACTATTTTGAATAACGCGTTGTCGTTTATTTTTTTGTTTGTCGTTACATTACAAATAACAAAATGAAAACGATAAAACAGACCATTATCG
>Ga0115565_10003924_pt1 | contig 10332 bp, 10 predicted proteins | sample COGITO_mtgs_1105_FD_87199 | JGI IMG/M metagenome (GOLD analysis project Ga0115565, IMG submission 87199) | Pelagic marine microbial communities from North Sea - COGITO_mtgs_110530 | ecosystem: Environmental > Aquatic > Marine > Epipelagic | place: Germany:Helgoland, sampling site Kabeltonne... | reverse complement strand
TTTAGTAGCGGATAATTTGCTGATCATGCCGCCGACCGAAGTGACTTGCTTGGTACCTTGTGCCATGGCCTCGATCGCGGGAGATATCTTTTCGACATAGGGGACGACTTCGCCAGTGCCTTGTATGTCGATGAGGCCTGGAATGTTGGAAAGGATGAAGAGTTGGTCTGCGTTGCTGACGCTAGCGACCAGGGCAGACAGTGTATCGTTGTCGCCAAATTTTATTTCAGAGGCACTGACGGTGTCGTTCTCGTTAACGATCGGCACCGTGCCGTTGCTAAGCAGTCGTTCGATGGTATTAAAGACTGCATTGTGGCGGTGCTTGGCGCGCAGGTCTTCGCGGGTAAGAAGTATCTGCGCAACGGTCAGCCCATGTGGATCAAATCCTTTTTGCCAAGTGTTTATCAGAATCGTTTGCCCAACTGCGGCGCAAGCCTGTAGCATGGCGAGCTCTTTCGGACGTTGCTCCAATGCTAACTTACCCATACCAAGGCCGACTGCACCAGAACTGACTAGTATGACATCGATTCCGCGGTCGCGCAGCGCTTTAACCTGATAGCAAAGCGCTTCAATGCGCGCTGTATCCAAATCGCCGATACCAGATGTTAAGACACCGGTGCCGAGTTTAATGACGACGCGTTTGGCCTGTTGAAGTGGAAGCACGTTTAAATTAGACCTTCTTTAGGTCTGCTTCCTTGGCCGTTAACTGCTGGTTGATTTCAGAGATAAAATCGTCGTGTTCTTTTTGTACCTCTTTTTCGTAGCGCTTAAAATCGTCTTCGGAAAGACCATCGCTTTTCGCAGTCTTAAAAAGATCGAGTGCTTCGCGCCGAGCTTGACGTACTCGTACGCGGCCATCTTCTGCCATATTGCTAGCAGTTTTCGCTAGTTCTTGGTGTCGCTCGCCGGTCAGTTCCGGTACGGGCACGCGAAGGATGCCGCCATCGACCATCGGGTTGAGGCCGAGGTTTGCTTCTTGTATACCTTTTTCGACATCACGGATAATGCTCTTATCCCAAGGCTGAACCATGATGGTCTTGGCGTCGGGAGTGGTGACTGCCGCGACCTCTTTCAATGTGACGGTGCTGCCGTAGGCAGTAACGCGAACTGAATCGAGCATTGTTGGGGATGCTTTGCCAGTGTGCAGACTGCTAAATTGGTTGAGTGTATGATCAACTGCTTTTTTAAGGTCGGCAGCGAGCATTTTGAGGATGTCTTTTGGTTCCATAATTGTAGCGGTGTTGAATTATTTGAAAGTGTAGGTGTTAATTAACAAGTGTGCCGATGTCTTCGCCCATCACTGCGCGGAGGATGGCGCCAGGCTCACGCATACTGAAGACGAGAATTGGCATTTTGTTTTCCATGCACAGCGAGAAGGCAGTGGAATCCATTACGCTTAAGCGATCGCGCAGTGCGTCGATGTATTCAAGGTGGTCGTATTTGACGGCGTCATCGTGCTTGTGTGGGTCTTTGTTGTAAATGCCATCAACCTTAGTGGCCTTCATGAGCATGTCGGCTCCTATTTCGCTGGCGCGTAGCGCCGCGCAGGTGTCGGTTGAGAAGTAGGGGTTGCCAGTGCCGCCAGCAAAGATCACCACGCGGCCTCGTTCTAGGTGGCGTGTGGCGCGGCGCAGAATGAAAGGCTCGGCGAGCTTATCCATCGGGATGGCGCTTTGTAGACGCACGGTGACGTCGAGCTTTTCGAGGCAGTCCATAAAGGCGAGGCCGTTGATGACAGTCGACAGCATGCCCATATAGTCACCAGTCGTGCGATCGACTCCGCGCATCTCTGCGCCACTGAGGCCGCGGAAAATGTTACCGCCACCAATTACTAGGCCAACTTCGACACCGATATCGGCGACTTTTTTGACTTCCTGGCAGATGTTCTTGAGGATTTTAGCGTCGATGGGATCACCATCTTCGGTGTTGCGCAGCACTTCGCCGCTCAACTTTAATATAATACGACGATATTTCGGCTTTAGGCTAGTTTTGTCTACTTCATCCATTAAAAGGGTTTTAAACGTTGTTTTTAGCAAGACGTCAACTCATCGATTTGAGAATCGACACTAGAATAACCGTAAAAATCACTGCTCTAATTCAGGACTTGCGATTGATTTTAAAAACTATGAAATTCTTTAAGTGAGTGCTTGACGAGTGGGGGATCATTTCTACTCTTCGCCAACTTTAAAGGCCTATGGTGTAATGGTAACACTACTGTTTTTGGTGCAGTCATTCGGGGTTCAAATCCCTGTGGGCCTACCAGTTTTAAAAATCCCTGTTGATCTGTTCAGCAGGGATTTTTTATGCGCCCATTCCAAGGCGTGCATTGATCCAGTCTTTGACGCCGTCAACCGCCTCTGGGCCTTGCGAAAGCACTAGGTAGATAATGTAGCCGTAAAGCACGACTGCGACGCAACCAACCGCGAAGGCAGCGATCGCGAGCAGACCGTCCCCTTCTGATAGGCCGACGCCGATCAGAAAAATGACCATGGCCGGAAGTGTATTGGTTAACGGGATAGGGAGCATCATTAGGCAGGCCATGATCAGGATGACGATGGCTAGACCAGATTGCCCTAGTTGGGCGCGTATCCATTGTTGCCGAGGGCGAATCAAGTGCTCGACGGCACGCAGAAATTTAGTCGCAGCGCGGCTCATCTTTTTGGCTAGTGAGGGTTTGATACGAATGCGCTGTAGGCGAGCAGGCAGCCACACGGTTTGGCGGCCCATGAGCATTTGAAGCGCGATTAGTGCGATGACGATGCCAAACGGCGTGCTGTAGCCAGGCGCGGGCACCGGCAAGGCGCTGGGGAGTGACAGCAGCACCAGAAGGAGGCCGAAGCCTTTTTCGCCGACAGCATTGGTGAGATCGCCGATCGATGGGCCGTTTTGATCTACACTGTCGAGGGCGTTTTCGAGTGTCTCGGCCAGGGATCTGTAAGAGGGCGTCACGTAGTCAGTTTGTATGTTGCGCTTCATGGATTCTGGACAAAAGCTATCAATCAGTATCCGTTAAAGGTCAAAACAATCTGCTGAAAGTATGAAAGATGTGGCGAAACAAAAGAGACTGAGACGCTGCGCTTTATATGGCGGTGCGTTTGATCCAGTGCATCGTGCCCACCTGCAAGTGGCGCGTTACGCGTTGGAGCAAGCGCAGCTAGACCGAGTCGTGTTTATTCCTGCAGCGCAGTCACCGTTAAAGGCCCACGCGCCGCTCACGGATGCTGCAGTGCGCTTACAGATGCTCTCTCTTGCACTGCAGGGCGAGGCGCGCTTCGAGTTGGACGAGTCTGAAATAGAGCGTGGTGGGTTGAGCTATACGATTGATACGGTACGACATTTTTCAGCAGAGCATCCCGATACCGAGCTATATTGGATTATTGGTGCCGATCAGTTTGAACAATTGGATCGCTGGCATCGAATTGAGGAATTGATCGAGCGGGTGATTTTTTTAGTGTTTGCTAGGCCAGGATCACATCTGGAGGCCTCCGCTTTGATCCCCAAATTACGCTATCAAGTGATCGATGCACCGCTAATGACGGATAGTTCAAGTGTGATTCGGCAGTACTGTCGGGAGGGGCGGTCGCTAGAAGGTTTGGTGCCAGTGGCAGTTCAGGCTTTCATTTCGGAACAGGAGCTTTATACGAACTTGCAGTAAAAAACTCTATGGCCACTTCAAAACAGAATCAAACAAACTCGACGCTCGACGAAATTCGCTGCGCGGTATCCGCAATCGAAGATAAAAAAGGCGAGGCAATTCGCGTGCTCGATGTGCGGGAGACTTCCTCTATCACCGATTATATGATCCTGGCGACAGGTACTTCAAATCCCCATGTGAAAGCGATTAAGGCGGAATTGGATAAGGCGCTAAGTGAGGCTGAGATAAAGCTCCTTGGACAAGATCGTGAAGTCGGAAGCGGCTGGATTGTAGTGGATGCCTTTGATTTTATGGTCCACCTACAAACCGAGGAAATACGTGATTTGTATCGGTTGGATTATCTGTGGCGGGATTCCGCTGAGGTCGAGTTGTAACTGACTGGAAAAGGCCTTCTGGGACGGCATATTTTCATTGCTTGAAGGAAGATGCGGTACTATCAGTTGCTTCCTTTAATGGTGATGTGCTATTGTGTGTCTCTGTAATTAATTATGCCCGCGGATAAACAAACTGATCAACCTACTGAATCTGAGTCTCACCATATTTTAGTTGGCGTTGCTACTGGTTTGTTTTTACTTGCAGCGCTGAGTCTGGTTTTATCGCAAATCGGGGTCGAACCGATTGAAACAGTGATTCTTGCTTCGTTGGGTGCTTTAACAATGGGGTTCTTTGTATATCGTGAACGATTTTTGGCTTACGAATTGGCGCTCGCTGAGCGAAAGCATTTGCTGCTGCTTGACCTGAATGCTGCTCGCACAAATGAATTATACGCGAATTCAGCCGCTTGTTTGATAACTTTTGACCCTGGTAGTCTAATAATTGACCGTGTCAGTTCTGGTTTTTTCGACCTGATGAGCATTTCGGCGAATAGAAATTTAGCAGGTGCCAGCTTAGAGGAAGTGTTGGGAGTTGATTCAGTGCATTTGTCGAATATCGTGTATCAAATAAAAACTGGTACTGCTGGTGTCCGAGAAGAGCTCGTCTGTCAGCAGGCTGATGGTAAGCCAGTGCAATTGCTGATTAGTTGGCACTATATCCCTCAGCATCATTTGGTCGAAGCTATTTTTTCTCGTTTGCCTCAAAAGACCTTGGGCGAACATGAGCGCCTGATCGAAGATTTAGAGCGTTTCAAGAAAGGAATCGTGCGTCGCGAAGACCGGGTATTGGAATTGAAGGCGCAGGTAAATGAAATACTGCAGCAGGCCGGGCAGCCTGCTCGTTATCAAGTGGATTCGAACACGGATGTGTCGCGATTGGTTAAGCAAAAATTCATAACCAAGGAGGCGGTGAAGCATGAATAATCGTTCTAGTTCGATTGCGAAGTCGTTTATTTTGTATGCCGGACTGCCGATGGTCTTGGTGTTATGCCTGCTGATTGGTCTGCTTGTTTCGAATAAATTCTCTGACTTCCAACAAGGTAAAGCCGAACTCGAGGCTCAATTAAATGGATTGGTTTTGGAAATGAGTGAATTCCCTGGCGATCGTATTAATGAGATTGAAGCGATTCGGGGTGAGCATTTACGTAATTTGAATCAGGATTTTCTGTTAGAAGTGACATTTGCTCTAGCTATTTTGATGATTGGCATAGCTATCCCAGTGATTGCTTCTAAGTACATTGCATCGATGGTCGAGCAGAACCTAAACTTGCTGGGCGACCGATTTTCCAGCGGTGGTAGCCAGGGATCATCATTGTTGCCTCAGATGTTTAATTTTGCGGAATTTAAGGGAGTTGCCGACAAGATGCGGGATGCTTTGTATGAACGAGCTGAAGAGGAGCAGCGTTGGAAAAATGCCGAGAAAGAGTTGGTTGGTATGAACAATGATTTGCTAAATAATGCTCAGGAACTAAGTCAGGGAGGGAAGGTCGCTTTCAGTATGATGGAAGACGCGGAAATGGCGAAGCGCGAGCTCGAGGAGGTCAACCAGCGTCTAAGTCATGTGATTGAGGAAGCGCGGGCTTCCGCACAAGAGGCTGATATTGCCAATAGTGCGAAGAGTGAATTCTTGGCGACGATCAGTCATGAAATCCGCACTCCATTGAATGGTGTGATCGGGTTTATTGATATGCTTGCAGAGACCAAGCTCGATGAAGAGCAATTGGATTATGTCGATACAGCTCGTTCCAGTAGCAATACTTTGATGGCGTTGATTAGTGATGTGCTGGACTTCTCTAAGATCGAATCGGGACTTATAAACTTGGAAGTACGCACGTTCAATTTGGTCACGATGCTACGTGAGGTGGTTAGTTTGTTTTTTAATGATGCGACGCAAAAGGGAATCGTGATTGATATTGAAATCGGTCAGGAGGTCTCACGCAGTATTGCCGGGGATGAGACACGAATCAGGCAGATATTGACGAATCTGTTGGGAAATGCGGTTAAATTTACTTCCCAAGGAGAGATTCGAATCATCGTGATCTGTGACTCAGTCCCTGATGCGAGTGGTAAGTATTCGATTGAATTTGAGATACGTGATACTGGTATCGGTATCGACTCTCAGCAGTTGCGGAAGCTATTTCGTCCATTCTCTCAGGGCGATTCATCGACGACTCGGAAATACGGCGGAACCGGGTTAGGATTAGTCATCTGCAAGCGTTTAGCAGAGGCGATGAGGGGCAAAGTTTGGGCGACGAGTCGAGTCGGTAAAGGTTCTAGTTTCTTTGCGAGGATTCCAGTGGAGGTCGTTGAGCAAGGCGAAAATCTGATGCCGGGGAGCATGCCTTTAAAACAGCCACGAGTGACTGATCCTCAGTCTCAGGCCACGAGTCGGCAGAAGTTAGGTGATGAGATCCCGCTTAAAATTGCGATTGCAGAAGATAATTTGGCAAACCAGCGATTGTTGGTCATGATGTTACGTAGTTTGGGTTGGCAAGCAGAGTGCCATGAAAACGGTGCTGAGCTCATCGAGTATTTAAAGGATAATGACTGCGACCTGATCTTTATGGATCTACAAATGCCGGAGATGGGTGGAATGGAGGCGACTGCTCTGATTCGTGAAGGAGCTGCAGGGGATGCGGTGAAGGACGTTAAGATTGTTGCGCTAACGGCAAATGCGTTGTCGAGCGATGAGGCGAGTTGCCTAAAGGGTGGAATGGATGCTTACCTCAGCAAGCCGCTAAAGATCGCTTTGCTTAAGCAGAGAATTTTAGACCTGTTTTCGCCTAGCGAAGTCAGTGCTATGCAAGATTGAGCGCCTCGACGAGTTGATTGAATTCACATGCCAGCGGCGCTTGCAGTTGCAGACGAGTACCGCTATGCGGTAAATTGAATTCCAGTTTAGTCGCTCGGAGTAGTAGCCGTTGCACGCCGAAATGTTGCCGTAAAAAGCGATTTTGGGCGCTGTCGCCGTGGCAAGTGTCGCCGAGGATCGGATGTCGAAGATGGGCCAAGTGACGGCGTAGTTGATGCTTTCGTCCGGTCAATGGGATTAGCTTAAGTAGCGAGAATCGCGCAGTCGGATAGCGGCCGACGGGTAACGCTAGCTCAACGCGTTTGAGGCAGCTATAGCGCGTTTGTGAACTTTGAGATTTTGCTGGTTGATCCTCACTGCGCAAGTCGTAGTCGATCTCGCCGGCATCTGCTGCCCAGCCACGCACGACTGCATGATATTCTTTGTGAGTGGTTCTCTCTGCGAATTGTGCCTGAGCAAAACAGAGCGCCTCACGATTCAGCGCGAAGAGAAGCACGCCACTGGTGGCTCGGTCGAGCCGGTGGCATAAAAAGACCTCTTTGCCGACCTGGTCGCGTAGAAGTTGTAATGCAAATTCAGTGGCGTGCGCATCGAGCTGGGTACGGTGCACCAGCAGGCCTGCTGGCTTGTCGATCGCGACGTAGTCCGTGCTCTGGTAGATGATCGGCAAATGCATCGTGGTATTCAGTGATCATTGTAGACTCGATGAAAAGATTATTCGCTGAATTGGGTGCACTAAGCATCGCTTTGATCGCGCGTGACCGCTGTGCTGAACTTTGCAGGCGCTTGAATGATTGAAATACCGCGAAATCCGTCTCGACAAAATTCCACAGGTTGAAACCCTCTTTATTCACTTTAACCGGTAGCAATCATGCAAGAACAGTTAACAGCCATCGTAGCGGGCGTGCGGGACAACGCACCCAACATTCAAACACGCGCAGAATTTGAGGCCTTTAAGGCTACGATCTCTGGTCCCAACGGCACTCTCACCGATGTGATGAAGCGCATGGGCCAGGTCCCAAAAGAGGATAAGCCTGCCATTGGCAAGTGCATCAACCAAGCCAAGAATGCCGTGACAGCCGCGTTTGACGAAGTCATCGCTCGCCTCGAGGCCGCCGAATTGGCCGCCAAGCTTGGTCCCGCCATCGACCCGACCTTGCCCTGTCCCGACCTCGATCGCGGCACGCTGCACCCGATCTCGCAGGTCCGCGAGGAGATGGTCGAGCTGTTTCGCCGTATCGGCTTCTCCGTCGCAGAGGCCACCGAGGTCGAAACCGAGCATTACTGCTTCGACGCACTCAACATTCCCAGCGACCACCCAGCCCGCGATATGCAGGACTCGTACTACCTGCCCGACGATTTAAAGGTCAACAACGTCGCCAAGCACGCCGACGAGAAATATCTGCTGCGCACCCACACTTCGACCGTGCAAATCCGTAGCATGCTTAAGCAGCAACCGCCGATCCGCATCGTCGCTCCCGGTCGCTGCTTCCGTCGTGACACACCGGACGCCACGCACAGCGCGAATTTTCACCAGATCGAGGGCCTTTACGTAGATAAGGACGTCACCTTGCTCGATCTCAAAGCCACGCTCGATCATTTCGTAAAGACCATTTTTGGACCCAAGGCTAAGACTCGTTTGCGCCCGAGTTTCTTTCCATTCACAGAGCCAAGCTTCGAGATGGACTTCTTCTCGCCCGATCTTGGTAAGCTCAGCAACAAGTGGCTCGAAATCATGGGCTGTGGCATGGTCGATCCGGAAGTCTTCAAGGCTGTCGGCATCGATCCCGAAGTCTACACTGGCTACGCATTCGGCATGGGCATCGAGCGGATCGCGATGATTCTGCAAGGCGTCGATGACATCCGCTACTATTACCAAAACGACGTCCGCTTCCTCAAGCAGTTCGCCTAGAGCGCTAAACTCGAAACCACGAATCCACACGAACAAACACTAATGTTGATGACACGTAGCGAGTGCACTCGTCTTAATCGGTGTCCATTCGTGGTTCAAAAAACACATTTAAAAAGTATTTATTGAAATGAAAATTTCCTACAACTGGCTAAAAAACTACATCGATCTCGATCCCGTCGAGCATTCACCTGAGGTGCTGCAAGAGGTGCTGCCATTACTCGGCTTCGATATCGAAGAGATCGAGAAGCTCGGCCCACCGCAGCTCAACAACGTCGTCGTCGGCCAAGTGCTCGAGTTCGAACAACATCCAGACGCCGACCGCCTGCGCTGCTGCAAGGTCTCCACCGGCAAAGAGGGCGAAGTCCACGACATCGTCTGTGGTGCCAAGAATTTCGTTCAAGGCGACCACGTGATGGTTGCACTGCCTGGTGCGGTGCTCCCAGGCAATTTTAAGATTAAGGCGTCCAAGCTGCGCGGCCAACCGTCGGCTGGCATGATGTGCTCATCTAAAGAACTGCAAGTCGGTCAAGACCACGACGGCATCATGATTCTTGATCAGAGCATTGCACTCGGCACTCCAGTCAACGACCTCTACACCGATGGTGACACGGTTCTCAACCTAGAGATCACTCCTAACCGCGTCGATGTGCTCAGCCACATTGGTGTCGCTCGCGAACTTGCCGCCAAGTTCGGCCTCGCGGTAAAATACCCAGAAGTCAAAGCCAGCACCGAAAACGCTAGTAATGGCGAACCGCTCATTTCCGGCGTCGAAGTCAGCTCCCCTGAAGCTTGCCCACATTATACTACGGTTAGCATCAAAGGTGTGAAGGTCGGTCCCAGCCCGAAGTGGCTCAAGGATGCCATCGAAGCCACTGGTCAGCGTTCGATCAACAACGTCGTCGATGTGACGAACTATGTGCTGCATGAAACCTGCCAACCGTTGCACGCATTTGATGCGGCTAAAATCAAGGGTGGCAAGCTCGTCGTCCGCATGGCGAGCGAGGGCGAAAAGATTACCACACTCGACGATGTTGAGCGTAAGCTAAATGCCAATATGGCAGTCGTCGCCGACACTGAGCGTGCGCTCGTAGTCGCAGGCGTGATGGGTTCTGTCGACGCCGAGGTTGACGACTCCACCACCGACATCGTTCTCGAAGCCGCATATTTTGCGCCCACATCTGTGCGCGCCACAGCCCGCAAACTTGGTCTGTCTTCCGACAGTTCCTATCGCTTCGAACGTGGAGTCGACCCGAAGGGTGTGACTTACGCATCATTGCGTGCAGTCGATTTGATTCTCGAAGTTGCTGGCGGCACCGTCGATGGCAACTTGATCGAAGAGGGCGCTGAGCCGCCAACGATCACAGAGGTCGCGTTGTGCCCAGATCGTGTTCGTAAGTTTATCGGCTTCGATATTAGTGACCAAGAAATGCAAGCCGTGCTTGAATCACTTGGGCTTGGAGTTGTTATTCAGGACGCAACTGACGGTTCTCCGCGCTGGGAAGTTTCCATTCCATCCTTCCGTCAAGACTTGCAACGTGATGTCGATCTCATCGAAGAAATCATTCGTGTCTACGGCACC
>Ga0115565_10003923_pt1 | contig 10339 bp, 5 predicted proteins | sample COGITO_mtgs_1105_FD_87199 | JGI IMG/M metagenome (GOLD analysis project Ga0115565, IMG submission 87199) | Pelagic marine microbial communities from North Sea - COGITO_mtgs_110530 | ecosystem: Environmental > Aquatic > Marine > Epipelagic | place: Germany:Helgoland, sampling site Kabeltonne... | reverse complement strand
ATCCAAATGCAAGACTTCTATTTATAGCGCATCGAAAAGAAATACTAAATAAATCCTTACAAACATTTCAAGCAGTATTAAAAGACCAGAATTTCGGAGAATTTTGGGGAGATGGGAAGATTCCCTCATCCTATGAAAATGTATTTGCTTCAATTCAAACTGTAAATAACCAGCTAACATCCCTTAATCTTTCATCTGGGTTTTACGATTACATTATTATTGATGAATGCCATCACGCTGTTGCGAATAGTTATAGAGGTATTTTGAGTCATTTCAGCCCTCAAATTCTTTTAGGTTTAACTGCCACACCTGAGAGAATGGATGGTGGAGATATTAAGGAAGACTTTGATAATAGAATCGCTGCTGAAATTAGACTGCCAGAAGCTTTAGATAAAAGGCTCCTTTGTCCATTTCAATATTTTGGTATATCTGATAGTATAGACCTCACAAATGTATCTTGGGAACGAGGAAAATATAATACTTCTGAACTTACGAAAGTATACACCAAGAATGATGTTCGTGTAAATGAAATTATTAATTCCTTAGAACGATATACTAATGATATAGGAGCTGTAAGTGCTTTATGTTTTTGTGTTGGGATCGACCACGCAAAATATATGGCTGAAAAGTTTACGCTCGCTGGACTTAAAGCAAACTACCTTACAGGTGAAACACCATCAATTGAGCGTAACAGGATTAAACTAGACTTTGAGAATAAGAGAATTAACTACCTATTTGTTATAGATATTTTTAACGAAGGTGTAGATATTCCTGAGATTGATACTGTTCTATTTTTAAGACCCACAGAGAGCCTCACTGTATTTTTGCAGCAGTTAGGCAGAGGTTTACGGTTATTCGAAGGTAAAGATTGCTTGACAGTTTTAGATTTTGTTGGTAATTCAAGGCCAGAATATAATTTTGAAAATAAGTTTAGAGCACTAATAGGAAAAACCAAGAGCTCCGTACTTAAGGAAATTGAAGATGAATTTCCTCACCTTCCTTTAGGGTGCTCAATTATTCTAGAAAAGAAAGCTAAAAATTCTATTCTAGAGAACATTAGAAAAGCCACAAGGATCAATAGAAATCAACTAATTAACAAGATTAAGACATTTCATAATCATACAGATAATGAACTAACACTAAAGAACTTTCTTGATTTTACAAATATTCCTTTACAGACGATTTACAAAAAAGATAGCTGGATGAGGCTTTGTCAGTTAGCAGGAAAAATAGATGATTTCTCTAACGAGAATGAAAAAGAAACTATTTCTACCATTGCTAAAAAATGGCTTTCCTGCAAATCTTTTAGTTATTTCAAATTCGTTCTAGAATTAGCTCAGAGGAATTTTGCAATTTCAATTGCAGACTATGAGGAAGCAGAACAAAAAATGCTCTTAATGCTTCATTATGACTTTTGGCAAAAGGCTGGTGGGTTTGAAAATTTAGAAGAAAGTATCAATGCGATTGGCAAAAATCAGATACTAGTGAATGAGATAAAAGAGGTCTTGGAAATTCTAATTGAATGTATAGACTTTAAAGAGTTTGATATTGAACTACCATATGAACAGCCATTGAAAGTACACTCAAGATATACTCGTGAACAGGTTCTCTCTGCTTTTGGTAAAAGTACTTTTGAAAAGAAATATTTAAGTATGGAAGGTACCGCCGTTAATAAGGAATTAAATACGGAGCTATTATTTATAAATTTAGTTAAGTCCGAAGAAAACTTTTCACCAACGACAATGTATGACGATTATGCAATCACAGAGAATTTATTTCACTGGCAAACACAAAACGCCGCGAGCCCGAATACTCCAAAAGGATTGTCATATATAAATCACTTAGAGAACAATAAAATCATTTTACTATTCATAAGAGAACAAGCAAAGGATGAACATAAAAACACTATGGGCTACGTTTTTATCGGTCGTGGAAGGTTAGAAGAGTATTCTGGTTCAAAACCTATGAATATTAACTGGAGACTTGAAGAGCCTTTGCCGCCTTATTTATGGAAGGACAGTGCTAAACTGGCAATATAATTTAAAACAAATGAATACTATAGAATCATTACATACCGAATATATTAGATCAAGCAGAATTATTGAAACCATTTATATCAAATAATCTGAAAGAACCGTTTACGTATATAATTATGAAGGGATTCACTTCAGGGTTTTTGATGACTTAACTCGATTAATACATTTTTTTCAATTTGGTACTGAGCCTTCATATTCGTTTTCTGATGAAGATAGCTTAGATAAATTTCTGTTATCTAGCTAAAACACCTCAATCCACAAAAACCCCATTATCAAAATCTCCCTGCTAAAAAAGAGATCATTACTAACAGACGATATTATATTTCTGACGATCAGTTGCAAAAACATATGCTATTGGCGCCTTATAGATAAAGTAAATACACGCTTTCGCGAAAGCGCATACATACCTCTTAGTTTACCACATAAATCTTCTATATTTATCCCTTACTAACCTTTTGGCGCATTACCTAAAAACTCGACGCTAATTACTTATTTACTTTATGAAAAGATCATTACTATTTGTATGTATACTTCTATTAATTACTTCGTGTACAACGGTAAAGCGCACGACGGCTACAATGAATAGTGGGCAATATGATCGTGCGATTTCTGATGCACTTGATAAGCTAAAGCGAAATCCAGACAAAAAAGGAAAACAAGGATATGTGCTTATAGTAGAGACAGCCTTTAAAAAAGCTACAGAAAGAGATCAAGAGCGTATCAAGTTTCTGTCTAAAGAAAATAGCAATACGAGTTTACAAGAACGCTATGAAACCTACCTTGGTATGCAGCGTAGACAAGATAAAATAATCCCAATCTTACCGCTTAAAGTATTAGATGAAAATCGCGAGGCGCAATTTAATATGGTAGACTACAGTGACGATATTTTAAGCACTAAAGGTGATCTCACGCAATTTTTATATGCTTCTGCCCTAAAGAAAACTAACGCTGCGGTTACAAAGAACGATTTTCGCTCTATTTATAATGATTTGGAATATCTCAATAATCTAAAACCCAATTATAAGGATGTAAAAGAACAAATGGACGACGTGCGCTTTAAAGGTACGTCCTTTGTTAAGGTGAGTCTGTTTAATGATAGTGAGATAGCACTTCCTGTACGATTAGAGAACGAGTTGCTGGACTTCTCTGCCTATGACTTAAATAACTTTTGGACCGAGTATCACAGTGTGCCAGAACGTGGTATTACTTACGATCGTACAATGGAGATTGCATTTAATGACATACAAATTTCGCCCGAGCGTATTAAGGAGCGTGAGGTTGTAAAAGAAAAACAAGTTATAGACGGAACTGAATTTTTACTAGATGAAGACGGAAATAAAGTTCTAGATGAAAACGGTGATGAAATAGAAATAGATAAGCTCGTTACTGTGAGAGGCACCTATTTTGAATGGATACAGAATAAAGCGGTAAACGTAGGCGGTACCGTTACATTAAAACAAACGAGCAATGGGCAAACGTTAGAGTCCTTTCCCATACAATCAGAATTTATATTTGATCATCGATATGCAAAATTTAGTGGCGACCGACGAGCCATAGAAGACTCTTCATTTGAATATACTCGTAATAAACGCCTTCCTTTTCCTAGCAACGAACAAATGATTTACGATGCAGGAACAGACGTAAAGGAACGTATCAAAGCATATATATCTAGAAAGTCTATGTAACCATAAGATTCTACCTGTTATAATGACGTGCTGATAGGTTATTACTTGGAGTACAGACTTCTTTAAAACTTAATACCTCGTACACACAGCTCGTTAAAACTGTGCTAATCTGATGACAAGGCTAGCTCCAGTAGTTTCCATTTCTTATTTTAATGTAAAATCGAAATTATGGACACTACAAAAGTTATACTACTCAAAAATAGACCTAATGGGAAACCATCACAATCAGATTTTGAATGTAGAGAAGAAGATATCCCAACAATTAATGATGGAGAGATCTTACTCAAAACCTTATATGTATCTGTAGACCCTTATTTAAGAGGGCGTATGCGAGATGCAAAATCATACGTAGCGCCTTTTAAACTCAATGAACCTATAACATCTGGTATAGTCGCAGAAGTCATCGATACAAAGAATCAAAACTTTTCTAAAGGTGATATCGTTTCAGGAATGCTCGCTTGGAAAGAAATTCAAAAATCTAATGGTGAGCAATTACAAAAGGTCTCTAAAGAAAAGGCGCCATTTCCCGCTTATCTCGGTACGCTGGGAATGACTGGGCTCACGGCCTATTTTGGCTTAAAAGAAATAGGTAAACTAAAAGAAGGAGAAACGCTCCTCGTTTCAGGAGCCGCCGGTGCTGTAGGAAGCATTGTGGGCCAGATAGGAAAAATTAAAGGCTGTAAAGTTGTAGGTGTTGCAGGCACTGATGAAAAGGTACATATGCTAACATCTGATTTTGGTTTTGATGACGCCTTTAATTATAACACAGAAGACAATATAACAAAAGCTATAGGCAGAACGTGTCCTGACGGCGTCGATGTATACTGGGATAACGTAGGCGGTGAACTGGCAGATGCTGTTTTCTTTCACATAAACCAAAAAGCTCGGATTGTAAATTGTGGCGCTATTGCGGTATACAACGAGACGAGCATCCCAAAGGGAGTAAGTCCGCAGCCGTTTTTAATTAAAAATAGTGCATCTATGCAGGGGTTTATTGTCTCTAACTATATGAGCGATTTCCCTGAAGGTATAAAGCAATTAACGCAATGGTATACTGAAGATAAATTAAAACACGAAGATACGATTGTACAAGGATTTGATAATATCCCACAGGCATTTATAGATCTTTTTGACGGGAAGAATTCAGGAAAGATGGTTGTAAAAGTGTAAACTAATTTTCCTTTTAAAACGGTAATCACTGCGCGTTAATAAGCGTTATAATAAAATAATGTTCACTAGCTCATATCGTCGTAGCGAGTCTATATGAAACACCTTGTAACGTTCATCATTATTTTTTCTAAATACGCTTTCGCGAAAGCGTATGGAGACCTATTTTATGCCATCACACCAAAGAATCTAGTATCTTTGTACTCTAACATACGTAATGCCTTACACCTTACTATCTTCGCCACTTCAAGGCTTTACCGACTTTCGCTTTAGAAATGCGCAACAGAAATTTTTTGGAGGTATTGATACGTACTACGCTCCTTACATTCGGTTAAACGGGAAAATGATCATTAAAGGGTCATACCAACGAGATCTAAACCCTGATGTAAATACGTCATTAGAAGTGATACCGCAGGTGATGACTGCAGATGCAGATGAGTTTCTATTTGTAATCAAGTACATACAATCACTCGGATACAAGGAACTAAACTGGAATTTAGGTTGTCCCTACCCTATGGTGACTAAAAGTGGGATGGGTTCAGGCCTGATTTGTAATACCGAGAAGATAGATCACATTTTAGATCGCGCACACAGCGAGACAGATTGTCTCATCTCTATGAAAATGCGCTTAGGTTATGAAAGTCCCAGTGAGATTTTAGAATCCTTCAAAGCACTAGACAAATATCCACTCAAGAATGTTGCAGTTCACGCTCGTCTTGGTAAGCAACTGTATAAAGGTGGTACAGACCTAGAAGCTTTTCAGAAATGTATAGATGTGGCAAAACATACCTTGTATTACAATGGTGATATTACAACGGTGGCAGGATTTAGAAAAATGCGCGAGCGTTTTCCTACTATCGAACATTTTATGATGGGCAGAGGTTTAATTTCAGATCCGTTCTTGCCCAGTATGATTAAGGCAGATACTGAAGTGTATCCGAAAGATCGTTGGGAGATATTCCGCGAGTTTCACGATACGATTTATGAGCAGTATGATGCTGCACTTTCAGGGCCAACACCTATTAAGATGAAAATGTTAGGATTCTGGGAGTTCTTCTCACAATCGACGAATAATCCTCACAAAGTATATAAAGCGATTAAAAAAGCAGGAAATCCCTTTAAATATAAGCAAGCTGTAAGCGAGATTTTAAATGCACAACAGTAACAAAGCATACTTTAAGATTTACCTGGCAACCTGTTTACCTTAAAACACTTTTCTTCTTTGCAAAGCTCTATTTCAAAAAAGGCACAGTAAACACCTGATTATTTGAATATTGCCTATCTAAAACAAGATAGTCACACTATATTCTCCTTTTAGAAGAGTATACTATCCACTTTTCTATATTATTCTCATTTACAATATATTACTAAAAATATTAACTTAATTTAACAGTATTAAATCAAATTATTCACCCTTAATACTAAAAAGATGAAGTATTCTAAATTAATTATTGGAATTGGATTAGTTGGACTATGTGCTTTAGTCGCTTGTAATCAAGATGACTTTGAAGATGTACAAGATATTCACGAAACCGCAGAACAAACAGCTGCAACTACACTGGAATTAACGCTACAAGCTGAACAGGTGCCTTACGATGAGTCACATAAACGTGTTCAAAAAACTTTTTTTGGGAAGAAGCATGATATGGTTGCTATAGGAGATGGAAATTATGCCGTAGGTGACATGATTTTTACCGAAGAATATATACAACAGACAAATGATGCTATACAAAATAAAGGTGTTTTTGACAGACGTGTTTCTAAATGGCCTAATAGAACACTGGTATATTGGCACCCTAACAATATACCTCAGTTTATGAAAGATAGAATTTCACAAGCTGCGCAGGAAATTACACAGTATACAGACCTTAATGTTCGTTTTTATAGAAATGGAGATAAGCATTACGTAAATATAAATTACAATGCAAACAACCCTTGTAATGCGGTTGTAGGATATCTACGCAATACAAATCAAAATATCTCTAGCCAGAGTATGAACTTAGGAAGTAATTGCTCTAAGGGAACTGTAATGCACGAGATGCTTCACTCAGCTGGTATGCATCACGAGCAAAACCACTGGAATAGAGATACCTATATTCAAATATGGTATCAAAGTATTGTAGATAACCAAGAGTATAACTGGACTAAAATATCAAATGCAGACGGAGGTGAGTACAGTTCTGTCCCAGATAGAACATCAATTATGATGTATGGATCTACTTCATGGCAAACACCACAGGCAAGAAATAATGGATGGTGGACTATGGCTTGGAAAGAACCTAATGGGGGATATTCTGAAATAATACCTCGTCGAGAATCTTTAAGTCAAGGAGACCTAAATGCCATAAACTGGTGGTATTAAAGTAAATACTATTACTTGAAAAATTGATTAGAGACTGCTTTTACGAGCAGTCTCTTTTTGTTTGCACCCTTAAAATACTAAACAACTCAATTGATGAACACGAGTACCTGATTTAAAAAGTTTATGTAACTTTTACTTTTATTAAACTCAACCTAATGAATCTAAAATACACAGCATTTCTACTCGTACTTGCGCTAAACGCGACGCTTTTTGCTCAGAAAGATAATCCTACAGTACGAGCTATCATTAAAGAGGCGACCCAAAATTCACAACTAGAAGCTCTCGCTCACGAAATTACTGACGTATTAGGTCCTAGACTTGTAGGCACACCACAAATGCAAGCGGCAAATGATTGGGCAGTTGCTCAATACAAATCTTGGGGTATAGATGCTCGTAATGAACAGTGGGGAGAATGGCGTGGCTGGAAACGTGGTATATCGCATATAGATATGCTAGAACCGCGAGTACAAAGTTTACGCGGCACTCAACTCGCTTGGAACCCGAGTACTTCTAAAGAGGGTGTAACAGCAGAGGTGATTACCCTACCCGCGATAATAAAGGATAGTATTAGTTTTTCTAAATGGCTTAAAAATGTAAAAGGGAAAATAGTATTAACATCAAAGCTTCAGATCACAGGACGACCAGATTATAACTGGGAAGAGTTTGCTACAGACAAGTCATTTGAAAAAATGAAAAGACAACGTGATTCCCTCTCTGATCTGTGGAATACGAATATGCGACGCACAGGCTATACAGGCAGAACATTACCCGAAGCACTAGAGAATGCTGGAGCAGTAGGAATTGTTACTTCGTACTGGTCTCGAGGTTTTGGGGTAAACAAGATTTTCAGTGCGCGTACTAAAAAAATTCCAACGGTAGATTTAGAACTAGAAGATTACGGGATGCTCTACAGACTAGCCGAGTCTGGACATTCTCCAAAAATAAACATCACCGCACTATCTAAAGAATTAGGAACAGTACCTACATTTAATACCATTGCCGAAATAAAAGGAACAGAAAAACCTGATGAATACGTGATTTTATCGGCTCATTTTGATTCTTGGGATGGTGGGACAGGCGCTACAGATAATGGAACGGGAACACTTGTAATGATGGAAGCAATGCGCATCCTAAAGAAAATCTATCCAAATCCTAAACGAACCATTCTCGTAGGCCACTGGGGCAGCGAAGAACAAGGACTTAATGGCTCGCGTGCTTTTGTAGAAGATCACCCAGAGATTGTAGCAAAGGTGCAAGCCTCTTTTAATCAAGATAATGGTACGGGACGCGTTGTACGTTTAAATGGTGGAGGTTTCTTACGTAGCTATGACTATTTATCTCGATGGCTTAATGCCGTTCCTAGAGAGATTACTAACGAGATAGAAACAACCTTCCCAGGAGCACCGGCTCGTGGTGGTTCTGACTATGCCTCGTTTCAAGCCGCTGGCGCTCCAGGCTTTAGTTTAAGTAGTTTAAACTGGTCGTACTGGAATTATACGTGGCACACCAACCGTGATACCTACGATAAAATCATTTTTGACGATGTGCAAAATAATGTAATCCTCACGGCCATCTTAACGTATATGGCAAGTGAAGATCCTGAATTTACGTCACGAGAGCGAGCAGTCTTACCGCTAGATCGTCGCACGGGTGAGCCAAGAGAATGGCCAGAACCTAAATCACCAACGCGTAAAGGAGGGGAATAAATTTAGCGTTCAATACTAAAACCATGTTGAATTTAGACGTCAAGCTCATACTATATTAAGGAGGTATATCTTCCTACGCTTTCGCGAAAGCGTAGGAAGATCACCACAACTTTTACACCTTAAAGTTAGGTTTGAAGTCACGTTTTACTAGAAAACTTGAGCTCATTTCAAGTATCTTTACCACTCACTGAAATGATATTGTTTGAAAGAAATTCTCCTTATAACACCACCTTTTACACAACTCAATACGCCCTACCCTGCTACGGCTTATATAAAAGGTTTCCTTAATACAAAAGGTGTTGAGAGTTTTCAGATGGATCTGGGAATTGAGGTGATTTTAGAGTTATTTACAACTGCATCTTTTACTGAAATCTTTAATTCTGTGAGAGCATCAGAAATGGAGCTTTCTGATAATGCAGCGCGTATAATTGCATTAAGCAAGCAATATACGCAACCGCTTGATCGTGTAATAACCTTTTTACAAGGCAAAAACCAAACACTTGCACGCCAAATATGTACAGACAACTTCTTACCGCGCGCCTCACGTTTTGAGCAACTAGATGATTTGAGTTGGGCTTTCGGAGAGATGGGAATGCAGGACAAAGCAAAGCATCTAGCAACGCTGTATTTAGAAGACCTTTCTGATTTTATTGTAGAGTGTGTAGATCCTCATTTTGGCTTTAGTCGGTATGCAGAGAAGTTGGGACAGAGCGCAAATAACTTTGACGAGTTGTATGAAAGGCTGCAAGACGATCTCACGTATATAGATCAAATAACCATAGAACTTTTGGACATACGCTTTCGCGAAAGCGTAGAAAAATCAACCGTACCTAAACTCGTGCTTCTCTCTGTTCCCTTTCCTGGTAATTTGTACAGCGCTTTTAGATGTGGGCAATATATAAAACAGCACTTTCCAGAAGTTAAAATCGCTATGGGCGGTGGTTTTCCTAATACCGAATTACGATCTGTAACCGATAAACGTGTTTTTGAATTTGTAGATTACATAACCTTAGATGACGGCGAACTTCCTGTAGAATTGTTAATAGACGCTGTAATTAACAAAAGTCCAGAACCTACTTATAAACGCACGTTCTTATTAGAAAACGATACCGTCGTTTATAAAAATGACACCCTACGACCAGAATATAAACAAGCACATCTAGGCACACCAGACTACTCAGATTTATTACTAGACGATTATATCTCTGTGATAGAAATCGCAAACCCAATGCACAGTCTCTGGAGCGACGGGCGGTGGAATAAACTAACAATGGCCCACGGTTGCTACTGGGGAAAGTGTACATTTTGTGATATTTCGCTAGATTATATTAAGATTTATGAGCCTATTGCTGCAGCAATACTCGTAGATCGTATGGAACAGCT
>Ga0115565_10003917_pt1 | contig 10352 bp, 9 predicted proteins | sample COGITO_mtgs_1105_FD_87199 | JGI IMG/M metagenome (GOLD analysis project Ga0115565, IMG submission 87199) | Pelagic marine microbial communities from North Sea - COGITO_mtgs_110530 | ecosystem: Environmental > Aquatic > Marine > Epipelagic | place: Germany:Helgoland, sampling site Kabeltonne... | reverse complement strand
ATAAAGAGCCATCAGCTAATAAAGAGCCATCAGCTAATAAAGAGCCATCAGCTAATAAAGAGCCATCAGCTAATAAAGAGCCATCAGCTAATAAAGAGCCATCAGCTAATAAAGAGCCATCAGTTAATAAAGAGCCATCAGTATTGCAAAAGCATCCTTCGGATTTACATAGCTCAATTCACCAAGACGATATTGGCCACAACGACATTGTTTTGTGTATAACAGGTGCGGTATCGACTCATGATTTATCTGTACAATCAGTTTCCTCTGTCGAAAAGAAATGTGTCGCCGCACAAGGTCAAATAAGCCATTGGCAGGGAAGAGGAGTACTAGTGCAGTTTTTGTTACCCATAAAAAATGTAAACGAAGTACCTAATTCTCTGTCTTGTCCGTACATTGGAATTAGCGACTTAAAACAGTGCGCACTGGTTTTGCAGCACCGAGGTATATTAGCGTCGATTCCCGAGTTTTTGATGATGAATGCGGTCAAATCCAAGACGATTAACCAACCGTCAGAAAATCATCGTGATGGGCACAAAAACCAAGGGGTCAGAGTACTTGAACGGATTGGTTCAAGTACTCTGACCCCTTGGTTTTTGGCCATCTTTGCTACAATGACCTTGGCGTTTGTGATTTTGGATAGCACGCCAAATGATTACAACAGTCCTGAACATGCTTTTTTTATAACGCCTACAACCAGTCCTGATTTAGCCTGTGATGCTCACAGCACCGTTAACTCAATTGGTATTGATGATACAGCCATTGTTACCTTGCCGCCGTTTTCTCTAAAAACACTATGTGCTATTTCCTTAACCACGAGTAGTGCGATCCAAAGTGTGTGGTTGGTGACAGAATCAGGCGCGCTCATCTCGTTGAGAAAAAGGCTTATTGCGCTTGAATCTAATCGCGTGAGTCAGGTAGAGTGGTTAATGCCGTTGCCTTCCCAAGCAAGTGTTACTAGACACTACTACCTGATTATGTCCGATAATTATCTAGATCAAGCGGATGTAAGCAGTTTTGAACAATACGTCATACAAACGATGCTGATACAAGATAGCCCTTGGGTAAGCGTCAATGAGAGACTTACCTTAGACCAAGTTTCTGCGTGGTTCAATCGTCAACGTTACGAAGTCAAGTATTGGACCGGCAGCCTGATAGCCGAATAATTGCTATCCACACAAACATCATAATTGAACGCTTGGTTTCAAGTACTCTGACCCCTTGATTTTTTTCTTTGCTTGGCTATAGTTTTTCTTTGAATGCTTTTAGTTGTGACGCTTTGTCTTCAAACATTTTGAACAAATCAAAGGTAACAAAAACGCCATGTTCGCTGTCACTGTTGGTTGTAAATGCTATGGAGTATTTGTTGTCTACGTGCAACATTAAACCATGCGATACGGCTTTGACTGTCTTTCTATCAGCGTACGTTGATATCGCTGATACGCCCCACGGTAGTGGCGAATTCCAATAGTTTATGCCAGCCCACTCAATTGTCAGAGCTTCTTGTATGCGCTCACCTTTTTCGGCACTGTCGCTATAATGAAAGCCAATGGTAGGGTGCAATACAAAGTATTGTTTATCTGGAGGCGGGGCTAATTTATTGCCTTGTAATTGTTTTTTGTAGAACCAAGTATTTACCATCAAGTCTAATGTCGTTAACGAGCGAGAGTTTTCAAAGTAGTCACTCCATGCTTGGCTTTTCAAAGCAATGTTGCTGCCTGCTCTCGAGTTGGAGTATTGCAACGAGGCTTCAAAGGGAGCTCGAATTGCCTTGTTAAGATCGTCAAATACAAGCCTACAATCTTTGCGCGTTGTTTTTTTGCACTCTGCGTTGTCCAAAACCGCAATTTCAATATCATCATACTTCAGTGAGTACTGCCCTGAGCCACTGGCTAACTGTGTTGCGTTTATTTGCTTGGGGACCGTCAAAGATTTAAGCGATTTAAAGGTATCTTCAACAATAAAGTCCGCATCAAATTCTAAGTAGTCAATATTTTTAAGATTAACAGTGAGCTTGTCTTTCCATACATAAAACCACGCACTTGTCTCGCTATCTACGTTTGCACCCGCTACCAGTGCATTGCATATTTCCAAAGAAATTTCTTCAACCCCTGCGTACATATCAGTAAACAGTGTGCCTTGATCAGGTGTTCGTGATGTGCACTTTAGTTCGTCCGCTGTTGCAGGAAAACAAAGTATTAGCATCAATAGACTTAACAGCAAATATTTCATTATGCATTCCTCTCGCGATGAAATTTTTCGAAGCCCGCAAACGCTTCAATAAAACCTGCTAAGTCTGCGTTGAAGCTGCCAGTGCGCTGATAGTTTTTGACTTTATCTAATTCACCTTGATAATGCCTAAATTCTGAGTTTGCTTGGACCTTTTCTTCTTCTGACGGATCAAAGGTGTCTATCAGCATGTAAAGAAAGGGAAAACTCACTAAGGGATCTGTAATGTAGCCTTTGATTGAGTGGGTGTCGGCGCGACTAAAGTCTTTGGTCACAATTTTTTTGTACAAACTATCGAATTGCCCTAGGTCAATCCAGCTGCCATCATTCTTAGGGTCGAATCGGCTAAAAATGTCAAAAGTGATTGGATCGTACTCATGGTAGACATTAAAGAACTCTTTTAAAATACCGCCTGCACCCGGTTTTACAACTGATTGGAATGGCGATGTTAAGCCTGAATATTGGGTAACAAGTTGGCTGACGTTTGCGAAAGACCAATAGCTAGAGATGCTTTGCTGACCGATGGGTAATTCATCAGGATACAGTTTGTTGAGCGCATCATGCATCACTGATGTGCCCAATGAATGCGATAAGAAATGGTAAGTCGCTGTAGCACCATTAATCGAAAATATTTTGACTAATTCTTCTAACACATATGCTCTGATCTTTTCACCAAAAATAGTCAGATAAAGCAGAACATCTAAAGCATGCGTATTTTTTGAATTATCGTCCGACAGGCCTGCATCAAAATCAATCAACTGAGTGGCAATATTTGGAATATCAACACCGGTTAAATGGGTATTTATGAACGATTGGCGCTCCTGAGCATTTTCGGCCAGTTGCTTGCGCATGTCGTCAAACAAATAATCGTAGCTGATACTGTGTATGGTCACCTTATCTTCTATCGTGTCATTTTTGTAGCGGCTATATCGGTGTAACGCTTCATTTGATGCATCAACAACTTCTTGCTTAAATGAATCTGCTGTATGAACACCGACTCCATGCATTAATATGAGTACTGGTTTACTGCTCATGATTCTCTTCCTAAGGTTGTACCAATAAAATTTCATGATATTGGCTGCGGCATGTTATTTGATTGTTCAATAAATATACATTCTTATCAAGTGGTAATGCTACTTTAGGACAATTTGATATCGCTTTTTATCACTGTAGGGTAAAGCCTTGTCATTTGATGTGTTTGCCTTCATGCTTCTCTTGGTAATATATTGCACGATTGCGTGGGTATTAATTAACCGGTTCACCTTTCATTAAACAAAAAAAGGATAAAAATGGAAAATATGCCTGATGACACAATGAATAAAATAGAAGAGGAGTCTAATGAGATAGAGTTTTATATTGTTTCGCCCCAAAAATTTCTGATTTTATTCATCGGCACGTTCGGTCTTTACGGCCTTTTTTGGTTCTATCAACATTGGAGTCTATACAAAAAAAGTGTAAATGGAAGTATGTGGCCGATTATGAGAGCGCTGTTTTCTATTTTCTTTGTGCATGCTTTGTTCTCCTTGTTTGAGATGAAATATACGTTTAAGACAGCAGAAAAACCTAAAAGTATTAACTATCTTGCCACCATTTACGTGGTATTTGCGATTGCTTGCCAAATTGCCAGTAAGCTCTCTGATAGCGGTTATGGAAACCCTTTTACCTTGGTCTTTAGTCTGCTGTTAATGCCGATTTCTTGTTGGGTTCTTTATCAAGCTCAGTCGTTGGCTAACTATTCTGGGTACGACGTACAGGGCGAATCAAATAGTCAATTAACCACTCTTAATTATTTTTTCTTAGTGTTAGGGGCTATATTTTGGCTGCTGACGATCGTCGGAATAGTGGTCACAGTGTTAGGTATCGAGTCAAAAATATAAAAATATTGGCGTTTTTTAGGCGTTATCAGAAACGTCTTTAAAAAAACGCCCAAAGCGTTGCATAACCAATCGTAACTCAATACGGGAGACGGTTATGACGCTCAAATCAAATTCAAAATTACATGGTCTAGGCATTATCTTAAGTGCCTATATGATGACTGCATGTTCAACAACGCCGGACGATACTTACAATAATCAGTTGCTAAACAATCGCACTATTGAGCCACTTTTACGGGTGGATTTTGAGTGCGAGCAGCAGGTCAAGCAGCGCGAAGCAGCGTTGCCACCAAACGCACAACCTGGAGCATATATGGCGCTTGCCAATCATGCCAAACGTTGTATTGATGGTATTCAGTTCAATCCAAAACACCCAGACAATCAGACGGCTATGCAATTTACTGCGCTTGCAGTACTAAATTACTTAAAAGCGGGTGAATTAGTCACAGCGCAACAAACCTTAGCTGAATTTAGGCAGCGTTTTCCTCAGCAAGACTTGTTGCTTGCTGACTACACATCATTTGTCGATACCGCGACCGCTCTTTTGCAAAGTAAATCAATGTCAAAGCGCGATGTCAGCTTACTAAATATCAATCCGACCTTGCGCGCTGAGTTAGCGCGCCAACAGCACTGGTCTGCAAACTAGGATAATGGTCAATATTATGAAAAGTATTAAAAAAAATGTAGATATGAACAAAGCCGCTCGCCGTTTTATAATCAATGGGATGACTCGTCCATTGTTGAGCGTATCGGTTGCAATAGCCTTAGGCTTGTCTAATCTAGCCGAAGCGTCAACACAGGATGTTGAAATGCAGTCAAACTGGCAACCAGTGGCGAGTGAGTCCCTTATGAAATTACCTGCAAACCTAATTGAAAAACGTATTCAGCAAGATTTTGAGATGTCTCCAATGGCACAAGCGCTGCTTGCAGTAGAGCAGCAGGTTGTTGGTCAAAGTGAACAAATCAGAAGTCTACAATCGCTGATAAAAGAGGCGGCAAAAGGCGATTTAGTTGAGGAGCGCGTAAGTCTGGTGCAGTTGAAGTCTAGTTATTTAGATTTGATGCAGCAAAGTCAGGCTCTACGTCAGGAGGCATTGGACAAAAAACAGTCATTGTACCAAGACGTTCTTAGCCAGATGTTGCTGCAAAGTGGAAAGGCCAACAACAAGGAGTTTGTGCGCTTGCAACAGCAGCAAGAAAAAGCGCGACAGCGCATGCAAAGCGTGATCGATCAAGTTGACAAAACGATTATGCATGAAGGTTATGATAAACCCAGTCCTTATGCCGATGAGTTTGCCGTCAATTTGGATAAAATTGAACAGCTTAAAGCCGCCATTAGCCAACATAAAGCGTCTCTAGCACCGACTATTGACGGTGTTGAAGTGACTGCTCAGGAATACGTTCGTCAGCTTTTGATGCAGGCCTCGGGCGAACAGTCCTTGTTAGATCAAGAATCGTTAATGCTGAGCTATATGGCCAAACTTGTTGCCTTAGATGCGCAAGCGTTGGAGTATGAAATCGCATATCAACCGCAAGAAGACGGCAGTTTGACGAACGCGCAAATGAGTAAGCCGGCGCAGTCTGTTGACCTGTTTCTTTAATTATATCACTGGGAGTTGCCTATTATGTTGACGAAAAAACTGAACAAATCAGCCCTGTCTATTTGCCTTTTTGTGGTGTGCAGTCAGACAATCGCGGCAGACAATTTATTTACCTTAAAGAACTTAGAACGAGAACGCGCAGCACTTATAGCCGATATTCTTGATACGCAATCAAGTGCTGAGCAACGTCAAAACAAACTTAAATTAAAACAGCGTCAGTTAGTGGATATGGAACGCATGGTGCTAAGAGATGAGCGTCTGTTAGCGTCACCAAGTCGTTTAGTAAAGCAAGCTTTTGATGACTATGACTTGACCTTTTTGGTACATGCAGGTGCCGAAAAAAATCGAAGCGCAACTGAACAGTGGCTCGAACAAGTAAACGTTACTAATCTCAGTATTATGACAAGTAAAGCGGGATATAGATAATGGATGTCGCAGGCAAGGTTGAGTTGTCGGGTGAGACCAGCGGAGAAGGCGTTAGGCCTGAACTGTCTAAAGCCAGACGAATTAGTCAGCATGTTTTGCAAGTTGCAAGCATCGGTTTTGGCTGTATCGTGATATCACTTGCGTTGACTAGCTACCTGACCAACATGGGCCTCAACGATATTTTGCGTTGGGTAGAACAGTTTTTTGGCGTCGGCTTTATCAGCATATTTTTAGCCTTACTTGGCTTAGGAACTGTCGCACTATACAACGTTCATAGACAGCAAAATGTGGGCTTTTGGTTTGAAGTCGGACAACAGTCTAGTAACGGTATTTCCACGTTAGCATTAACATTTACACTGTTAGGAATCAGCTTAGGTATTGGCACTTTATCAGGGCAGAGTCTCACTCCTGACAATGTGCAATCGATCATAGGTGAGCTTACCCGTCAGTTTTCAATGGCATTTATGACGACAGTAGTTGGTTTGCCCACTGCGACTTTATTGCGTGCCCTGCTTGCTATTCGATATTCAGCATTGCTATCAAGGTCTAACGAAGGTTTGCAAGGCAACGCCGATATGAACATCAATACTGTAGCGTGGGGCGACGCTCTATCAACACAAAAACAACCGGCACAACAAACACAGATCACTTGAGACTTTGCATTTTAGAATAAGGAATTAACATGAAAATAATCTTTATCGTTACCACATTTGTGGGTTTGGTATATCTTGTTTTGCAATCTGATGCTGGGGCTCAATGGTTGTCAAAGCAAAGCCTTGAAGACGCAATATCAAGCACACAAGGGGCAAAGATAAACAGCCATTCTGATTTAAGTCAGCAGCAGTTTGATGAAAAGCTAGCTTTACAAATTACTGAAATTAGTCAAAAAAACCTTCTCTTACAAACTGAAAATGCTGATTTGATGGCACGCATTGAGACCTTAGAAAAGCATATAAGTGACACGGCGCTGTTGAATAAAAAGACAGCTGTGGTAGTCGAACAGACGATAGATAGACCTACATATAATGACAATAAATTTGCGCAAAGTAGTGCACAACTTGTCGAGGAGACTGCGCCTGATACCGATAAAGTTTACGCTAAGCCTAATGACCTTGACCAAAGCCGTCTTCAGCAAGCTAAGCTGCAGGATGTGATTACTCGAATGGAAATGGCTTCGTTAAACTTACTGACACGTTAAACCATCTTGGTTGAGTATCCGAGCAGCAATTGCCACCGTAACTAAGCAGGAATAGAATGACAAAATTAAGTTCAAAAATCTTACTTGTATTGAGTATTCTATTTGTGTCTTGGTTAATTGATGTCTTTTTGCTGACTGCGGTTGATAGCTTGCAAACAGACAAGTTGGTGGTTAAGCCCTTAGAAAAAAACAGTTTATCAATGGACGCTAATGACTTGGCACTGGATTTACCTAATGAAGCCTTTATCATTAACGCAATCACTTTGCCACCACCGCCAATATCAACGTTAGACGTGGATGTAAATGCTGCACCCGAATACCAAATGACAGTTGATGCCATACCCATGGCAAATGATTCTGGTGAAACTGAGCAGTTTACTGCCAACTCAGCGCAAGAAAACCCGCCGCAAATCAACCCCCATGATTCAATAAGCGCAGAACAAACACACAAAACGTTTGCGCAGTTAGCGTCTCTAAAAAGCCAATACTTAACCTTCGAGTTGCCAAACAATACGCCACAGCGTCAGCAATTTTTGCGACATATGTACCAATGTGAAAATATGCAATTTGGGGCGATTGTGACCGATGTGAATGGTCAAAAATCGTTGATGCCTTTAATTAAAAAGCCTAATCAGCAAAGTAGCGAGTTGCTGCGTCTTGCCCACGGTGGCTTGAGTCGAGACGAACTCAATCGATTGCGCGCTTACGCACCGACAGGCACTGCCGTTAGAATGTTCCCAAAGCATATTGATCTGCAGCTTAGTCGCTATATTAAGTCTCATTTAGCGCAAACTGACTTGACACAATTTAGCGCACGTTACTCACTTAAGCCATCTGGCCTTTATTTAGTTGATATCCTCGTCAACGGCCATGCGATTAATAGTACTTGGCAGTTAAGCAATAAAGTCTGTTAACATCAAGAAATGTGGGTGTTTTCCGATACCTTATCAATGCGGTCATAAAGTATTAATGTTGGTCCATGTTGGCATTTATAGCATCAAGATCAAATTTAACAAACTCATCATGACTTAACGTAAAGCAGGCACTAGTATTTCAAGTAAATTAAAAAACTTTTTTGTAATGTCACGCTCATCGAAATTTCTTTCGATTGTAAACATGTGCAGCGTTATTTACATTTTAGTCTTGGGTTTGACGTTCAAAGACTTCTACATGGTAATGGAAACATGGGTTGTTGTTGCGCAAATCATCGGCGTAAGCGTTATTATCGGTAACTTGTTTTTGTTGTATTACACCCAAAACATGCCACGAGCCGCAGGCATTATGTTGTTTTGTATGTTTGCTATCCATATGGTCAACATCACGTTCGCCGGTGGAATTGATACACCACATTTTGCTTGGATTTTTATATTTCCAATCTTAGCGGGTGGTACCTTAGGTTGGCGTGGTCAGCTATTTTTCTACATTATTTGCGTACTGGGCACTATTTACTACGCTGTCTTTCCCGAAAACATGGCAGTGCTTCCTTATGAAGACAGCATGGGTTATACGTTTTTTACTCGATTTATGGCCCTGACGATTTTCACCTTGATCATGATGGTCTATCACTTTGTCTTAAATGAAAAGATGGAAGACCTAAAATCAGCATTAAACCTAGCATCTTTTGAAAGCCGTCTTTTTTTGGGGGTCTTTAATTCTAAAGCGCAAAGCGTCCTGCTGATTGACCATGATGGTGTTATTGTCAGAGCAAACAACAAAGCGCATCAGACATTTGGATTTAGACCTGATGAGATGTTAACTAAATCAGCCGCACAAATATGTCATAGTGGCTTAGACGTACTCAATATCCCTATCCAAAACACTAAACCCACTAAAAGTACCCAGGTAGAAACGCGCGTCACGACCCATAACGGAAATACGTTGTGGGTCGAATATTCTAGCTTGTCAATAAAGGATGAAAACAACAAAAGGTTTAAGTTAGTCACTCTTGAGGATATCACTTCACGTAAAAACCATGAGTCAGAGCTCTCATATTTAGCGCATTACGATCATCTAACCAAACTACCCAATCGCTTTTCGATTCAAGAGCAGTTAGAAGATATGATACAAACAGCCCACAGATATCAATTTGAATTTGCAGTCGTTTTTTTTGACTTGGACAAATTCAAGCAAGTTAATGATATCCAAGGACACAGCGCGGGCGACGCCGTCTTAAAGGAAGTGGCGGGCAGATTGCAAGAAAATACACGCAGAAGTGATGTTGTTGCTCGTTTTGGTGGTGATGAGTTTGTATTGTTACTTAGCAATATTCAAAACCCTTCGCAAGTTGTGGATTTAGTAAAGAAATTACAATCGCGCATTGCTGAAACAATAGAAGACGAAGGCAACGAATATTTTGTTGGTTCTAGCGCTGGAATTTCAATGTACCCACAGGATGGTAATGAAGCCAATGATTTAATTCGTAAAGCAGATTTAGCAATGTACAAAGCCAAATTGAATGGCCGTGGACGTTATGAGTTTTATAGCGCTGAGCATGACAACACGATCAAACGCCAAATAAAGGTGGGTAGCGAGCTTAATTATGCAATTGAAAGAGAAGAGTTAAGCCTATTATTCCAACCTATATATGACATTCAAGACAATATTTGTGGTGCTGAAGCGCTAGTGCGATGGCGGCACAACGAGCTAGGTAGGGTGTCGCCTGATGAGTTTATTCCGATTAGCGAAGAAAATGGCTTAATCGTTCCAATTGGCTTATGGGTCCTAGAGCAATCGTGCAAGGTTTTAAAAGAATGGCATTCTGCGGGGTTTGTTGATCTTGTGATGTCTGTCAACGTTTCTTATCGACAAATCAATAGCAATGATATGGTCAATGAACTTGCACGAATGCTGTCAAAATACGATCTAGCGGGTACCTCTCTTATTTTGGAATTGACTGAGAGAGTCTTTGCCGACGACCTCGACTTGGTTCAAGACAATATCAAGCAATTCGCTGAATACGGAGTAGGCACCGCCATTGATGATTTTGGCGTTGGTTATTCAAGTTTAAGTTATCTTAAAAAGACT
>Ga0115565_10003912_pt1 | contig 10362 bp, 5 predicted proteins | sample COGITO_mtgs_1105_FD_87199 | JGI IMG/M metagenome (GOLD analysis project Ga0115565, IMG submission 87199) | Pelagic marine microbial communities from North Sea - COGITO_mtgs_110530 | ecosystem: Environmental > Aquatic > Marine > Epipelagic | place: Germany:Helgoland, sampling site Kabeltonne... | reverse complement strand
CCTTAGGATAATATGCTGGTGAAACAGGTAAAATCTCAACAATCCGATTGAGAAGTTCAGGAACACCAAAATTTTCTAGTGCACTGATGGCAAAAATCTCTGCTTTGGGCAAACGTTCTTTCCAGTGCGCCAGCGCCTCAGTCAATTGAGCTTCATCGCCTTTATCAATCTTATTAATGAGGACGATTACAGGAACTTCTGCAAAGGTTAATCGATTTTCAAAAGCCTCATTTTTCAACTCCTTCTCGCCTAGTTCTACCATGTAAAGAATACAATCTGCATCTTCAAAAGCATTCTTGACAAACTCCATCATGCTTTCCTGCAACTTGTATGCTGGCTTAATAATACCAGGTGTGTCGCTCACGACCATCTGGAAATCCTCGCCATTGACTATTCCTAGAATACGGTGCCTGGTCGTTTGCGCTTTACTCGTGATAATGGATAAGCGCTCGCCTACCATTGCATTCATTAACGTACTTTTCCCAACATTGGGATTACCTACAATATTTACATATCCTGCCTTGTGTTCCATAATGCAAAGATAGTTTCATTTTATAGGATAGGCTATGCTTTTAAAAGATAGCAATCGTAATTCATTATGTAATAAAGTTTTTAAATACTTGTATTTAAGCGCATTGATAATGAGCAATTATTATCACAATTGTAAAAAAGCTGTTAAGCTTGTTTATATCCAACTACAATCTTATATTTTTGGCGCATGATGATATTTATACAAGAAGCCGCGGAGAAAACTACCAAAGCTGGCAAAACAACAACCGAAATTAAAGATAGCGGTGAATTGATCTGGGATCAATTAGCTGGATGGTACAATTCTTTCATTGCCCACTTACCTAATATAGGTATTGCACTGGTTGTGTTGATCGTCGCTTATTTTGTGTCAAAATATGTCGGTAAAGGAATACAACGTTTATTACAAAGTAAAGTTTCCCAAGCTAGTGTGCGCAGGCTCGCTGGTAAGGCAGTATCTATCATTGTCGTTCTAGGTGGGATTTTTATTGCCATGAGCGTGCTGCAACTTAATGATGTCGTTCAAGGTATCATTGCTGGTGCTGGTATCTCTGGTTTGGTTATAGGTCTAGCTCTTCAAGGCTCAATGTCTAATGTAATAAGCGGTATAATTTTATCATTCCGCAAGCAGGTAAAAGTTGGTGACTGGATAGAGACATCAGACTTTTCTGGTGAGGTAATGGAAATACAATTAGATAAATTCATCTTGAAACAGGCAGATAATAACATGGTTATTATCCCGAACAAAACCATTATCGATAATCCATTAAAAAACTTCACGCTCACGCCTCGCATGCGCGTGGTTGTAAGTTGTGGTGTAGGATATAAAATGGATCTTGAGTTTTGTAAAAAACTGGCCACAGACGCTATTGCTGAAAAGTTTGAACAAAAAGAAGGCGAGGAAGTAGAATTCTTCTATCAAGAATTTGGCGACAGTAGCATTAATTTTATTATCAGGTTTTGGGTAGACGCCACAAAAAATAAACAAAACCTGCAGGCACAAAGCGATGCAATCCTTGCGATCAAGAAAGTCTTTGATGCAAATGATATTAATATACCGTTCCCTATACGCACGCTGGAGTTCAATAACAAGCTGCAAATGGATGGCACGTCCACATCTAACGAGTAACTTTTTATTAAAGTGATGATATAATCCCGAGATCAATAGTCTCGGGATTTTTTGTGCCATCTAGTCATGTAACTGTTTCAACAGTTAATGTTACGGTAGCGGTTGATGGTAGTTCGCTTTCGCGAAAGCGAACAATCTCAAAATCAGCATCAAAATGATATGCAGTTAATGAACCAAATTATATTTTAACAAAACTCTAATACGCTTTACATACTAATTAGAATTTCCCGCGGTTAAGTAATCAACCCTAAAACCCTAATTATGAATAACAAGTTAACCAAAGCTGTTGGTGCCCTAACCATTGCAGCTGTTCTAGTAAGTTGTGTATCAAAGAAAAAATACAACGAACTTGAAACCGATTACAACAACACAAGAAGCGAGTTGCTCAAAACCCGAGTCGAAAAAGAAGATCTGGAAAACAGGTTTGCTGCGATAGAGACACGAGTAGATCGTTACAATGAAAAGATTGCTTCCCTGCAGTCTGACAAAGAAGGAATGCTAGTCACATCTAACGACGGTGCATTTGCTGTTTCTGAAAAGAATAAGCAAGCAATGCGCAGGACTTTAGCAAACGTACCGCAAGAAAAACTTGCAGCAGCAACTACTCTCAAGGATAGTCTGAATCTTGCAATTAGCTATAAAATGTCCCAACGACTTGATGGAGCTAACGCTGGTCAGAATGTGGACATGAAGATTGAAAATACGGTTGTGATGATACAGATTGCAGATGACCTACTCTTCGGCGATAGTAGTTACCGTGTAGGTAGCAAGGCAGATGACATTTTATCAAAAATCGCTGCTGTTGTGAATTCTGAGCCATCTCTTGAAATTCTTGTTGAAGGTCATACCGACAACCGAACAGTTAAAGATGGTAGTTATGTAAAAGATAACTGGGACCTAAGTACAGAACGTGCAGCTGCTATTGCTCGCAGACTTAATTCAAAATTCAATGTTCCAGAATCGCAATTAATAGTTGCTGGAAGATCTAGTTTTGATCCTATCGTAGCAAATGATTCTAAGGAGAATATGGCAAAAAATAGACGCACTCAAATTGTCATTATGCCTAATCTTGACAAATTCTTTGCAATGTTAGACAGTGACCTTGCTGTTCTAGACAGTTCTAAACAGTAATAAGTACGTAATTATTAAAGTTAAACCGCTTGATTTGAGAATCAAGCGGTTTTCTATATTGCTGAAATTTAGCATTTTATAAGGAACAAGCTTTGCCGTTTGTTAAATATTACCTAATCAATTGATAAACATACGTTAGACGTAGTTTGATATGTCTTTCTCACAATATATTTACACCTCAATTAAATCAACAATTATGAAATTTACACAAGTATTAAGTTTTGCTCTTATCGCAGGTACAATGACACTCGTATCTTGTAAAGACGCAGACAAAGAAAAAATGGAAGCTGAAAAAATGGAAATGGAGCAACGTGCTGCTGACTCTCTAGCAATGGTAGAAGAGCAAATGGCAGAGCGTGAAGCTAATGCTGTTGAAGTAGGTGGTGCAATGATGTATGCTGATCAAACGATCGTAGAGAATGCATCAAAAGCAAGTAACCTAACTACACTAGTTGCTGCTGTACAGGCTGCAGGTCTTGTAGAAACTTTAAATAGTGAAGGTCCATTCACAGTGTTTGCTCCAGTTAATGAAGCTTTCAACGCACTTCCTGATGGAACGGTAGCGACTTTATTGAAGCCAGAAAACAAAGAAACTTTATCAGGAATCCTAACTTACCATGTAGTAAGTGGAAACGTTGATGCTGCTCCTTTAATCAAAATGATCGAAGATAATGGTGGTACTGCAACTCTTGACACAGTAAACGGTGGAAAACTATCTGCTAGTGTTGTAGACGGTAAAGTAGTAATTACTGATGCTAAAGGTGGTAAAGCTACCGTAATCGTAGCAGATGTAAAACAATCTAATGGTGTAGTACATGCAGTTGATACTGTATTGATGCCTGCATAATCGTTTAGATTAACAAAATTATTAAAGCCTGAAACTTTTGTTTCAGGCTTTTTTTGTGCCTCAATGTCACTATTGGGCTTTGACTAAATCTGAATGATCTATCGCAGCAGAACGCTCTTCACGTGATTATGATTATAAATAACTATACTCTTATACGATATGGTTACAGGCAAGAAGATTGTTTGTACATGATTCTTTGCCTGTACATACTGGTAAAATCAGGCATTAAAGTATCAATCCTTTTTCTTTGTTCTTCACTCTTTACTAATTGCTAGCCTGGCTAATTGTAAAAACAATTATGAGTACATAAGCTGCTCCATTCGATTGTTGATTACAACCATAGAGTTTAACCGATTTCTTCAGGCGATGCAGAACGAACTTTAAATACTGCTCTTGAGGGTTTTCAATGTTTTTTACAACGTGGTTATAAACTTAAGCAGCTTTCTAAACAACTACTCTTAGGTGACCTTATCTGAGATATCTGCAAGCTGATGCATATTCACCTTGTATCGTCCTCAATCACTGATTAGAAACTTGCACTCATTAATAAAGCTCATAAACTATAGTGTACAGAAAAATTAAATTGAGCCTAGTCGCTGTTTTTTAAGACTGATCATAACTTCATGGATGTTAGAAATTAACTGCAATACGTTATTCTTTCTGATTGAACCTGAAGACAATCCATAGGCATTAGAATTAATTGATTTGCGTAATACCTAAATAGTCCAATGCAGAAGACTTGGTGGACCTATTCATATTCAACAACTACATTAAATGTCTTTTCTAGAGAAAAATCCAATAAAAAAGGGTCGCATTGTTTGCGACCCTTTTACTTCAATTAATGTGGTTTTACATTGATATAATGATGAATTCTGATCTTCTGTTATCTTGATGCTGTGCTTCAGTACACTCGACGCCATCAGAACATTTATTAACTAGACGACTTTCCCCATAACCTTTTGACGTTAATCGCGAGCTATCGATGCCTTTAGAAATCAGATAATTTCTTGTGCTGTCGGCTCTTCTTCCAGATAGCTTTTCATTATAAGATTCTGTACCGCGACTGTCTGTATGCGATCTGATGTCGATTGCCATCGTTGGATTATCTTCCAGTACAGAAAGAACTTTTTGTAACTCAAGTTCCGCATCCTGACGTATAAACGACATGTCAAAATCAAAATAGATAGGATTAAGGTTGAGTAATAAAGCTAAATCATCACCGACTCTTCCTTTAAGTGAGGATGGATCAAGTTCAAGATCGACGTTAGTAAAAGCTGTTTTAGTTTCAGTGTTTACTAATTCTTCAGCTGTATTGAAATCTCTTTTTTCAGCACGAATAAAATAGGTTTTACCACATTCTAATTTGACTGCATATTTACCGTTTTTATCGGTAGTTAGAGATGTAACAAGATTATTATTGATGTCAATAATATTTACTCTTGAAGCGTCTAGCGTTTCTTTAGTTAACGAGTTGTAGATCGTACCAGTAAGAATCTGTTCGCAGGTTTCTCTCAGGTCTTCGAGCTGTACAAATCGGTAAATATTATCATCATCGCCGCCATTAACTCTATTGGAACTGAAGTAACCAATATTAGAATTTTCATTCACAATAAAAGCAAAATCATCATCTATACTATTTGCAGGTTCACCTATATTGACCGGATTACTTAATGAACCATCCTTATTAATGGTGGAAACAAATATATCGAGACCGCCTAATCCTTGTAGTCCATTGCTAGCAAAATACAGATTGCCGTTTCCGCTTATGTAGGGATAGCTTTCACGGCCTTCTGTATTGACAATGCTTACATTTTCTAAATTGCTATGTGTTCCATCATCTTCAACGGTCACTCGCCAAATATCTGTCTCTTTAAACATTCCATTAGCACCCATGGTGCCAGGCATATTGCTTGAAAAATATAGGGTTTTTCCATCTGGTGTTAACGCTGGATGTGATGTGCTATAGTCACCGCGGGAGAAATCGACTACTTCTGGCTTGGTCCATCGTGAACCTTTTTTCACAGACCTAAATATCTGTAATCTATTGACTCTTTTATCATCATTAATAACATCGCCATCCTGAATATTATTGCGGGTAAAATAAATGGTTCTTAAATCATCAGTGAATGTTGGCGTACTCTCATGTAAAATGGAGTTGATTTTTGAGTCAAACTTTTCTACATTACTCAACTCACCATCTGGCGCTTTGTCTGCAATATACAGGTCAAGAAATGGTTTTTCATTCCATGAATGCCTTCTCTTATAAAAAGATCCAGTATCTCTTGCGCTTGCAAATACTACCTGTTTGTACCCATAATATGTCGTTCCAAAGTCTTGGTAATCACTATTGACTTCAACAGGCTCGACTTCAAATCGACCTTTCTGAAAGTCTACTATGGTCAGATAGTTTGGGGCATTTTCTAAGGCTTTCAACCTTCCATCCTGATCTCCATTCCTTGAAAATCGTTTTAAAAGGTCATTGGCTTTTGTATATTGACGATCATTTTTGAGCGTTTGAGCATATCTAAAAAAATACTCTGTCGGTATGTCCTTATTATCTAATTTAAATAATTGATTGTACCACTTTAATGCGCCTTGGTAATCATTATTAAAATAGTAGGTGTCGCCCAATTTTGAAAAGATTTCAACGCTTTTGAATCCTTTATTTGCCATTTTTTCATAGACTTCTCTGGAGTCAATGAATGCAAATTTTTCATATTTATTCTCAGCTCTTGGTGATGTTTTATTGCTCGATGGAGTTTGCCCTTTCGCGAAAGCGAAAACAACAAAAGTCATTATAACAAGAATTCTTCTTAGGTACGTTTCCATTTTGGGGTCTTAGAAGAATCGTGGCGTCAACATACGATCGTAAGAATTAAATAATTCATATCTCAAGAAAACTTCAAAACTACCATCGTTGAATTGCGTATTACCTAATTCTGTCGTTTCACGATCATAGGCAAATCCTAATTGCATTTGATTACTCAATTGATAACCTATCATTCCGCTAAAGGCTGCGTCAAGTCTATAAGCTCCTCCTAAAGTCAACTTATCATTGATTAAGAAGTTTGCTGTTAAATCAACCTGTAGTGGCGCACCAGACACCGCCTTTATCATTGTACTAGGTTTGAATTTTAAATCAGGATTTATATCAAAAACATAACCACTAGTCAAATAATAATGTATTCTTTCGGCTGCTACGTATGATGGTGAGTTGCTATTGTTGGATTGCTCGTAGTGTTCATTATTCAATAAGTTAGGAGCACTTACACCAGCATAAAATCTATCTGTATGAAAATAAATACCAGTTCCAATATTAGGTGAAATCTTATTATCTACAGGAGTCTCAAATGCTGAGTCATCAAGATCAAAAAGCTGTAATTGAGTAAAATCAACATCTAATACATGTGCGCCCAATTTTAATCCAAAGGACAATTTACTATTGTAACTCGTATTAATGGTATAGCTAATATCCCCATTGAAGTAGGTTTCACTTTGTGGACCCAACTTATCATTTACAATAGATAATCCAAGACCTAGGTTACCTAATCCAACTGGACTATGTACACTCAAACTTTGCGTCTCTGGAGCACCGTCAAGGCCTACCCATTGACTGCGGTGCAAAGCAATTGCGCTCAACATACCGCGATTCCCAGCATAAGCTGGGTTAATCGCAATAGTGTTATACATATACTGAGTATACTGTGCGTCTTGCTGGGCAAAGGTCCCGTAACCGACTAAAAGAAGAAATATGCTAACTAAAAATTTCATCATTCTGTGTTTGTTGTTAATAATTCTCATATCTACTATCTCTGAATATAGATGTAACCAGCTTTTGATTGAGCGTTGCCATCGAGGTCGATATAACTAAATATATAGTAATATGTTCCTACTGGAAGTTCTTCACCTTGCTGTACCGTCAAACGTCCTTCTGATATACCTCTAAATACGTTACCATCTTGTCCATAGTTGTCAGTTTCATATACTTTAATTCCCCAACGGTTGAATATCTGCAGGTTATTTTCTGGATAACATTCTATCTGACCTATTACTAGGAAATCATTATCTCCATTATCATCTGGCGATATACCGTTATAGATAATTGGATCTGAACAGACTGGAGCTATTGGCTCCTCATCAAATTCTAGATAATCAAAAATTCCATCACCGTCTGTGTCTCTTGTGTTACCAGTATTAGGGTTTTGATCTCCATCTGGATCTGGACCCTCATCAATAGTGTCAAATGCATCACCGTCGTCATTACTGTCGAGGTAATCAGGAATACCATCGCCATCTGTGTCCTGATCTGATGGATCGTTGTCGCCATCATAATCTTCATAAATTGTATCTACTGTATCACCATCATCATCCACATCACGGAAGTCGACATCCTCGGTTCCATCAAGATCTGGTAACTCAGATGGATCCCCATCTAATGCAAATCCATCAGGATCTCCAAAGCCATTTAGATCACCATCATATGCATCATCTAATCCATCGCCATCGATATCTTGGCCGCTAGGTAATAGGTCTGCAATACCATCATGGTTATAGTCATGACCTTCTACACGATCTGGAACATTGTCGTTATCAGAATCAGTATCGACGTAATCTTGATCAACATCATCATCAAAGTTATATTCCTCGATTGGTGAACCATTTGTATCATATGCATCATCGACACCATTATTGTCTTCATCAAGACCTGAAGGAATTATATAACCAAATGTATCTTGAGATTCAACATTATCAGTGATCCCATCATTGTCAGAATCTTGATCTAAGTAATCAGGTATGTTATCAAGATCGGTGTCTCGAGGCAAATCTGAAACTCCAGCACCATCGATGCCACCATCTTCTGCTGCATCAGGAATTCCATTATCTCCTACTGGACCATCGACCATACCATCATTGTCAACATCTAATGCTGAGTTTCCAGTCTCATTCACATCATAAATACCATCATTGTCGCTATCGAGATCAAGGTGATTAGAAATTCCATCGCCATCTGTATCAAATTCTGGATTGACTACTCCATCATCATTACCTACCGCTGGATCATTATCGTCATCATCTAGATAAGCTGGCACTCCATCATTATCGTTGTCTATATCTGGATTAGAACCAACTTCAACAATATCAGGAATTCCATCATTATCATCATCTAAGTCAAACAAAGCACTATCGTCGATAGGATCAAGATAATTTGGAATACCATCATTATCTGTGTCATCATTTGTTGGATCACCGTCGTTATTTACGTCTTCTCCATTATTTGGATCATTAGTTGGACCACCTGGTTCAAATGTTAAGAGTCCATCCTCGTCGTCATCCTGATCTCTAAAGTCTGGATTGTCTGTCAATTGGTCTCTGTTAGGAAGGTCAAATGGAGTATCATTTACTAACTGTCCATTTGGATCTTCTAAATCTCCTATAGATCCATCAAAAGCATCGTCTAAGCCGTCATTATCAGAGTCCACACCAGAAGGAGTAACATCTGGAATACCGTCTGCATTATAGTCATTACCTTCTATGCTGTCAGGTACATTATCTCCATCAGAATCTAAATCTAAATAATCTGGAAGTACATCTTGGTTAGTGTATCCTAGATCTACTTCAGTATTCACCGGGTTAATTGGAGAGCCGTTAGTATCATAAGCATCGTCCACTCCGTTCTGATCGCTATCAACTCCACTAGGGTTGATGTAGCCATCGGATGATTGAGATTCTATGTTGTCTGTTATACCATCACCATCAGAATCTTGGTCTTTGTAGTTAGGTAAATTATCTGCATCTAGATCAGATTCTAATGGCGAACCACTAACTCCTGCACCGTCGACACCGCCGTCTTCAGCTGCATCTGGTATTCCATTTGATCCTTCAGGACCATCAATCATACCATCATTGTCTGCGTCTAAATCACCGTTACCAGTTTCTACGACGTCATAAATCCCATCATTATCTGTATCTAGATCCAAATGATTAGGTAAACCATCGCCATCAAGATCTGTCGATACATCTACTAATCCATCAGCATTGTCAACAAAAGGATCGTTGTCATCATCATCCAAATAAGAAGGTACTCCATCGCCATCATTGTCAACATCAGGATCCACTCCATCAAGTTCAACAATATCAGTTATTCCATCATTGTCATCATCAAGATCAATTGGATCTGGAATTCCATCTTCGTCAGAATCAAAGTAGACAATTGTTGGGTCATCAGGATCTCCATTTCCATCTTGATCCACATCATTAGGATTATTAGGATCATCAGAAATATCGATTACTGGATTTCCATCTAAATCAGTTCCTGCACCGACCAATGAATTTATCGCCCTTCTATTTCTTATGTCTGCTGCATCAATTGTTTGAGATACAGTTGCAAGAACAGTCTCGCCAGGAGCTATAGAAGCAAAAGTACTTGGAACTATCGAACCAGGATCTGCATTAGGATCTGTAAGAACAATATTATTAATTGTTCTGTCTCCTGTATTTGTCACACTTATCGTATACGTTAAAACATCTCCAACTGCAACGAATAAGTCTTGATCAGCAATTTTTAATATGCTCAAACTATCGTTACCACTTGGGATAACTGTGATTGTTGGATCGTCCTCTAGATTACTGTCATCATCTGAGGTATCGATCACATCATCCGTTGCGTCTGCTGGATCTCCTCCTGGGCCTTCACTGCGAACTACTGCCGTGTTCTCAAATGAACCTG